>ERZ773260.36-NODE-36-length-151292-cov-57.521579_pt1 | contig 151292 bp, 151 predicted proteins | sample MGYA00511387_ERZ773260 | MGnify/ENA primary metagenome ERZ773260 (study PRJEB29015, sample SAMEA2737745) | human gut metagenome | biome: human gut; feature: human-associated habitat; material: faeces | place: China | collected 2012 ...
TTACATCTTTACAAGAATATATTCAACTTGTAGAAGAATGGATATTATTTTACAATACTACAAGACTAAAGTCAAAAATCAAGAAAAAGAAAAAAACTTACACAAAAAGAGAAAAATAACTTTTCTCTTTTTAATATACTGCTTTTTTATTTGTGTCTCCTAAATGGGATTCACATCATAATCATGCTTATTTTTAATTAATATTTTCTTTATCTTTATGAGATATATTAGTAAAATCTATTGCTGTTTTTAAATCATATTCTGATGTACTTTCATATCTTTCATCATTATCAAGTTCAATTAATTTTAATATTTCTTCAATTGTTGTTTCACCATCTACAACCTTTTCAAGTCCATCTTGAAGTAGAGTAATGACATCTGATTTATAAACCAATTCCCTTAATTTTTCTCTTGAAATATTTGTACTTAATGCATCTTTAATTTCTTGGTTAATCATTAATACTTCATGTATAGCAATTCTTCCATGATATCCATTTCCGCATTTTTCACATCCGACAGTTGTATATACATAATCTATATCACGACCTAACACTTTTTTTAATAACTTTTTCTCATATTCATTAGTAGGTCTTTTTTCAGCACATTCTTTACAAAGCTTACGCGCTAATTTCTGTGATATAATTCCTGTTAATGAACTAGCAAGAAGGTATCTTTCAACTTCCATATCTAGTAAACGTTCGATTGTATTTAGTGAGTTGTTAGTATGTAGTGTTGATAAAACTAAATGTCCTGTAATAGAAGCTCTGACAGCTATTTTAGCAGTTTCAGTATCACGAATTTCTCCAACCATTATTATATTTGGGTCTTGACGTAATATTGAACGAAGTGCAGTTGCAAATGTTAAACCAATTTCACTATTTGTTTGTATTTGGTTAACGCCTTCTATATCCATTTCGATTGGATCTTCTACAGTTATTATATTTGTATCTTCACGGTTTAATTTTTGTATTATTGAATAGACAGTAGTAGATTTACCAGTACCAGTCGCACCCGTTACCAATATTATACCGTTAGGAACTTCAATCATTTTTAAAACTTTTTTTAGATTTTCTTCATTAAAACCAAGTGATTCAAGCCCTGCTAAACTTTTTGAATAGTCTAAAATACGTATAACTATTTTTTCACCTTCATTTGTTGGTATTGAAGAAACACGAAGGTCTAAATTTAAGTCTTGAAGTGTGGTTTTTATCGCACCATCTTGTGGTAGACGTGATTCTGTTATGTTCATTCCACTTATTATTTTTATACGAGTTATAAGATTTTTCTTTATACTATTTGGTATAGTTGCATAATCCATTAATGCTCCATCAATTCTTATTCTTATTTTCATATATTCAGAAAGTGGGTCAAAGTGAATATCACTCGCACCTCTTTTTGAAGCATCTACTAATATATCATTAACGATTTCAACAACCGGCATTTTTTCAAAATCAAATACTTTAATCACAATGTTTTCTCTCCTTTTTATTCTTAAAGGACTAGCCTTTATTCTAAAAATATTATATAATAGAAATATAATAATATCAAGATAAAGGGGCCTGTTTATGCAAAAAAATAATAAAGGATTTATGATTACTGAAGTTTTAATAGTGTCTACAATAGTGTTTAGTATTCTAATATTTATGTATGCTCAGTTTAGAAGTGTTTATAATAGTTTTTACCAAACATTAAAATATAATCCTGTAGAATCAATATATAAAACAAATGAAATTAAGAGTTTTATAGAAAGTGATGCTAAAAACAATATTGTTGATTTACTTTCTAATAGTCAAAATAAATATTTAGATATTACAGAATGTAATATACAAACTTATAATGATGTGAAAATGTGTAAATTATTATATGAAAAATTAGAAATAAAACAATTATTATTGTTAAGTGAGGATGTTACATCTGCTGTTGCCTCCAATTTATCGCAACTTGATGATGGAATGATAAAATTTATAAAATATATAAATAACAATTATAGCGGAAGTTATCATAGAATTGTTGTAGCTTTTAAAGATGGCACTTATGCTACCCTTAGAATTGATGTTTTAAATAAAATATATGAATTTGATTATACTGGAGATGTACAAACTTTTGTAGCACCAATCGATGGATATTATAAATTAGAGGTGTGGGGAGCACAAGATAGTTCTAAAACTGATGCATATGGTTATTATTCATTTGGAACTACATTTTTACAAGCAAATGATAGTTTATATTTATATGTTGGAAGTGATAGTGAAGGGTATAATAATAAATCAACTCATATAGCTACTCAAAAAGGATTGCTAAACACTTTAAATAATTCGTTAAATTCTGTTTTAATAGCATCAGGTACTAATAATTCTTCATATATAGGTAATTCACTCCTTACATATAAAGCAATGTATTGTTATGATTGCGATGAATCACAAGAAGAAAGTACTAAGACCATTTCCACTACTTGTTCATCTGAACAACCAACAGAAAGGTGTACTAAACAGGGTAATGGTTATGCTAAAATTTCGATAGTATCAGAATAGGAGAGGATAGAATGAAAAAAAATGGATTTACTGTAGTTGAGTTATTAGTTTCACTATCCTTAACTATGGTTGTTGTTATTGTAATGTTTGAGATAATAATTTTACTTAAAGATTTATTTCAAACCTCAAATGTTAAAACAGAGATACTTAATAAAAAATCAATTATAGTTGATAAAATGTATACTGATATAAATAATAGAAATGTTAGTAGAATAGAACAATGTGGAGATTATTGTTTAAATTTTACAATGAATGATTCTACTGAAAGAAAATTTGAAGTTAATAAAGACGAGAATATAATTACATATGATGATTATACATTTAAACTTGAAAAGATATATACAATAGGAAATATATACTTTTCAAATGATGTTTTAAATTATACTTCAAATGAAAAAAATAATGGAATATTTGTTTTGAAAGTTCCAATATATTCAAAACTTACAAACAAGGAAAATTTAGGAATTGATATGGTTGCTACTTATAATACCAACAGCACGGCGATCGGTGCATTATATATAAAAGATACTATTCAAGATAATTGTAATGGCTCATTTTGTAAAGACAATATGTATAATGTAGGTGATGAAATTAAACTTGCTGATTATAAATGGCATGTTATAAAAAACAACGAATCATCTATAACACTATTATTGGATGGAAATGAGATTTCAAATAGAAGCCATATAGAAAATGGAGTAGCTCCTTATCGATGGTCTACATCAAATATTAATAAATATTTAAATGGGAATTTCTATGAATCATTATTAGATAAAGGTGTAGATGAAGATGAAATTTTAACAGAAGATAAAACTATATGCGATGATAAAACAGGAAGTGGAGGAAATCCTGGTGCACTTAATACTGAAGGATTGGATTGCAAAAGCGAATATGTAACTTCTAAAATAAGACTATTAACTCAAAATGAATTTGAAGAAGTTAAATCTTATTTTACTGAAAAGGGACTAGATTATACTTTCTTGTATTCTGAAACTGTAGGTAAATGGGCTTTAATAAATGGAGATAGTTCTTCAAACAAAATACTTCAAGTAGATAGTACTGGAGGAATTAGTAAGGATTCATCTACTGTTCTATTAAATGTTAGACCAGTTATTACACTACGAAAAAAATAACAAATAAAAACCAATTTTATTGGTTTTTTTATTTGTTTATAGTATAATTATTATGTTTATAGGATGTGTTAATATGTATTTGAAAAAAATAGTTACGCAAGGATTTAAATCGTTTGCAGATAAAACTACAATAGAACTTAATAATGGAATAATAGGAATAGTAGGTCCAAATGGAAGCGGAAAAAGTAATGTAGTAGATGCTGTTCGTTGGGTACTTGGTGAACAATCAGTTAAATCTCTTCGTGGGGATGGAAATATGACAGATGTAATATTTTCTGGGAGTAAATCAAGAAATTCAAGTAATGTTGCATCAGTTACGTTGATATTTGATAATAGCGATTCATATTTATCTTTACCATACACTGAAGTTTCAATTAAGAGAAGAGTTTATAAAGATGGAACAAATGAGTATTATTTAAACAATGAAAAATGTAGATTAAAAGACGTTGTAAATATATTACTTGATAGTGGTATAGCTAAAGAAAGCTTTAATATAATTTCGCAAGGAAAAATAGAAGAAATTATAGCAAGTAAACCAAATGAAAGAAGAGTTGTTTTTGAAGAAGCGGCAGGTGTTTTAAAATATAAAAGAAGAAAAGAAGAATCATTAAGAAAATTAGAAAAAACACATTCTAATATGCAACGAGTAAATGACATAATAAGTGAGCTTGAAATACAAGTAGAACCTTTAAAAGAGCAAAAAGAAAAAGCTATAGAGTATGGAATGTTAAAAGATGAACTTTCTAATATAGAAATTGCTTTAGTAGCTAATGATATAACTAATATTAATTATAAATATCAAGATAAAAAAGAAATAGTTGAGAAACTAAATAATGAACTTATAGAACTTTCTAATAAAAATAGAGGCAATGACGTTACTATTGAACAAAATAGAGTTGAAATAACAAAACTTGAAAATAAAATAAAAGAAAAACAAAATGAATTATTAAATGTAACTGCTGAAGTAGAAAAAATAAATGGGCAAAAACAGATAATATTAGAAAGAAAAAAATATCAAGTAGATGATATTAAACTTCATAATAACATTTTAGAATTAAAAGAAAATTTACTTAAAATAGATACTGAAATAAACAGTGTAAACAACGAAATAAAACTATTTAATGAAGAATTAAGTCAATGTAATTCAAAATTAATGGAAGAAGAAAATATATTAAAACAAATAAAAGAACAAAAAAATAATATCCAAATACTTTTAACAAATAAATTAAAAGAAAATAATTATAATCAAAATAAAATAGAAACTTTAAAACAAAACATAGAAAATAATGGTACATTACCTTATTCAGTAAGAAATATACTTTCTAATCCAAAATTAAAAGGAATTCATAATGTAATAGGTAATTTAATTGATACCAATGATAAATATAAAAAAGCTATATCTGTTAGTTTAGGTTCAGCTTCAAGTACAATCGTAGCTGATAATGAAAACAGTATAAAAGAAGCTATCAATTATTTAAAAAATAATAATATCGGTAGAGCTACATTTTTTCCTTTAAACATAATTAAATCAAGAACAATAGACTCTGAAACTAAATTATTGATAGATGGAGAAAAAGTTATATCAACAGCAGATAAATTAATAAAATATGATTTAAAATATAAAAATATAATTGAAAACCAATTTGGAAACGTTATTGTATGTAATAATCTAGATAGCGCAAATGAACTTTCTAAAAAAATCAATCATAAATATAAAATTGTTACACTAGATGGAGAGTTACTACACGTTGGTGGAGCAATAACAGGTGGAAATGATTCAAGACAAAACAATATTATTTCAATTAAATATGAATACGAACAAGCAATAAAAAATGAAGAAAAACTAGAAAATGAAATAAAAGATTTTGAAGTTGAAATAAACAATATTGATGAAAAAATTAAAATATCAGAAGAAAAAATATATTTAATTAATAAAGAAAAAATAAATATTGAAAGTAAAATATCAGATAAAAAAAATAAAAATAGTGATTTATTATTAAGAAAAGATTCTGTTAATCTTGAAATAAAAGGAACAAACAATCTATTAAATAACTCATTAGATAAAGAAGAAGAAGAAATTTTAAATTCATATTATAATACTTTAAATAAAAAAAGTGATATTGAAAATGAATTAAATATTTTAAACAATAAAAAAGAAGATTTAAATGATCAAGTACAACAATATGAACATTTATTAAAAAGAGAAAATTCTATTTATAATCAAAAAAGTAATGAATTAAAAGAAGCGGAAATTGAAGTAAATAGAATGGATGTAAAATTAGATAATTTATTAAATTTATTAAATGAAACTTATAATATGACATATGAAAAAGCTACTTCTTTATATAAATTAGAATTAGATTCAGAAAGTGCTAGAAGTAAGGTCGGGACCTTAAAGAAAAAATTAAAAGATTTAGGAGAAGTTAATTTGGCAGCTCCTAGTGAATATGAAAAAATAAGTACAAGATATGAATTTTTAATCAGTCAAAGAGAAGATTTAGTTAAAGCTGAAAATACATTACTTGAAATAATAAAAGAAATGGATTCTGTCATGAAAAATGAATTTATTAATACATTTAATATAATAAATAAAAATTTCACTGAAACATTTAAAGAATTATTTAAAGGTGGTACTGCTGAATTAAAATTAACAGATGAATCTGATTTACTAGAAACAGGAATAGAGATAGTTGCATCTCCACCAGGTAAAAAATTAACAAGTATTTCCCTTTTATCAGGAGGAGAAAAAACATTTACTGCAATAAGTTTATTATTTGCGATACTTAAATCAAGACCAGTTCCTTTTTGTATATTAGATGAAGTAGAAGCTGCTTTAGATGAAGTTAATGTAGATAGCTTTGGACAATATATAAATAGACTTAAAAATAAAACACAATTTATATTAATTACCCATAAGAAAAAAACTATGGAATATGTTGATTTATTATATGGTATTACAATGCAAGAGTCTGGAGTTAGTAAATTAGTAAGTGTTAAATTAGAAGAAATAAAATAGCTTATTTCTTTTTTTTCACTAAAAATTCATAATAGTTGTATAATATATATATATTGGAAGTGATGTTTGTGAAAATACTTATAGTTGATGATGAAGTATTAATAAGGAAAGTTATAAAAGAATATTGCATACTTGAAAATTATGAAGTTGTTGAAGCAGAAAATGGAATTGATGCAATAGAAAAGATAAAACATGATAATATTGATTTAATAGTTCTTGATGTGATGATGCCTAAACTAGATGGATTAAGTGCATTTAAAGAAATTAAAAAAATTAAAAATATACCAACTATTGTTTTATCAGCACGTAGTGAAGAATTTGATAAATTAACTGGCTTTGAACTTGGGATTGATGATTATGTAACTAAACCTTTTAGTCCTAAAGAGTTGATGGCAAGAATAAAAGCTGTTTTAAAACGTTCAAAAAATATAGAAGATTCATATATCTATGAAGATTTAAAAATAGATACATTAGGTCGTGTTGTTACTATAGATAATAAAGAAGTTAAATTAACGCCTAAAGAATATGAGCTTTTAAATTATTTTATAGAAAATAAGGGTATTGCACTTTCAAGAGAACAATTACTTACAAAAGTTTGGGGTTATAATTTTTTTGGAGATGATAGGACCGTAGATACTCATATAAAAATGCTTAGAAATAACTTAGGAAAATATAGAAATTTAATAGTTACAGTAAGAGGAGTAGGATATAAATATAATGAAGAAAAAAAGTAATTTAAGAACAAAAATATGGATGTATCTTATTATATTTTCTGCATCAATTTTATTATTTTTATGGCTATTTCAAATTATTTTTTTAAAAACTTATTACAGAGAATTTAGATTAAATAAATTAGAAAATTCTGTTAAAAAAGTATTAAATAGTTTTCATGATTCAAATTATGAAGATTTATTAGATGATATATCTTTAGAAGATGAAATCTGTATTGAAGTAGTTAATAACAATATGACAAAGTACTTATCAGTTATATATAATAAAGGTTGTATGGGAGCAGAAACAAGTATTGAAAACTCATATTATAAAAAAGATTTTATAAATAGTAATCTATCTAAAAAGGTATATACTTTAATAAATCCTAGATTTAAAAATAAAACTATAATATATGGTATAAAATTAGATGACAGTAATTATGCTTTTGTAAGTGCATCCTTAGAACCAATCGATACAACTATAACAGTTTTAAAAAATCAATTTATATATGTTACAATGCTTGTGATTATACTTTCACTAATAGTATCTTATTTTGTTTCAAAAAAAATTTCTAGTGGAGTTATAAAAATAAATAAAGAAGCTAAGAAACTTTCTAAAGGAAATTTTGATGTTAAATTTGATACTGATCAACCAATACTTGAATTAAGCGAACTAGCCGAAACCTTAGAGTATACCAAGGATGAGCTTTCTAAAACAGAAAATTTAAGAAGAGAATTACTTGCAAATGTAAGTCATGATTTAAAAACTCCTCTTACTATGATAAAAGCATATGCTGAAATGGTTAGAGATGTTACATATAAAGATGATACAAAAAGGACTAAGGATTTAAATATAATAATTGAAGAAACAGATAGGTTAAATGTATTAGTAAATGATATATTAGAACTATCTAAAATACAATCCGGAACACAAAAACTTACAATTGAACAATTTGATTTAGAAAAGTTTGTAAAAAATATTATTAAAAGATATGATATAATGTCTGAAAATAAAAAATATAAATTTAAAGTTTCAATAAATAAAAACATAATAGTATCTGCCGATCGAAAAAGAATAGAACAAGTTATGTATAATCTTATAAATAATGCAATAAATTATACTGGCGATGATAAAAAAATAATAATAAATGCACTTGAACTTGAAAATACAGTAAGAATAGAAGTAAAAGATACCGGAAAAGGAATTGATAAAGAAGAACTTGAAAATATTTGGGATAAGTATTATAAAATTGATAAAACTCATTCTAGAGAACAAGTTGGAAGTGGAGTAGGTTTATCAATAGTTAAAAATATTTTAATAAATCATAATTGTAATTATGGTGTTGAATCTATAAAAGGAAACGGAACAACATTTTATTTTGAATTACCAAAAGTGAAGTAAATGCTTCACTTTTTTGTATATTTTTTATTTATTAAATACACAGTATTAATTATATATGTTATAATATTAATGAATTATAAAGAGGTAATGAAATGATATATATATTATATGGCTTAGAAAAATATTTAATTAATAATTATATAGAAGAATTAAAAAATAAAAATAAAATAGAAGATTTTAATATAATCACTTATGATTTAGATGATGGAATTAATAATATATTAGAAGATGCAAATACATTAAGTATGTTTGGAAACAAAAAAATGATAATTGTTAATAATAGTTATATGTTTACATCAGTTAAACAAGAAATAGATAGTGATTCATTTTATAAATATATAGATAATCCAAATCCTGATTGTTTATTAATATTTATAGTAAATAATGAAAAATTGGATGAAAGAAAAAAAATAACTAAACAGATAAAAAAAACTGCTATTGTAAAAGATTTTAACACATTTGATAATAATACACTAAAAAAAATGTTTGGTGATTATAAAATAGATAATATTACTTTAGAGTACTTAAAAGATAGAGTTGGGAAAAATTTAGATATTCTAAGTCAAGAAATAGAAAAAATTAAGATATATAAAGATAATGATAAAACTATCACTAATGATGATATAACTAAACTTACATCAAAAAACATAGATGTTGATATTTTTACATTAATAGATAGTATAGTTACAAAAGATAAAGATAAAGCTATGACTATATATAATGAAATGATAAAACTAAATGAAGAACCTATTAAAATAATAGTTATGCTTGCAAATCAGTTTAGAATAATGTATCAAGCTGCAAGATTATATAAAAAGGGGTATAGTGGAAATGATATAGCAGAACTACTAGGAATACATCCATATAGAATTAAACTAGCACTTGAAAAAGGTAGAAGTTATACAGAAAAACAATTAATTAATAATTTATATAGTTTAGCTGTGCTTGATGAAGAAATTAAAACAGGTAAAAAAGATAAGTATTTAGCACTAGAATTGTTCTTATTAGGTGTTTAATGCAAATATTTTGCTATTTTATGCAATTTAATTTGCATTTTTTTATTTGTTGTGTTAGAATATCATGGTCTTTTGAAAGGGGAAGAGATAAAATGGATGATATTACAGTAATGCAACTTGCAGATAAATATAATGATAGTTTGAAAAAAATGATAGATCCATATAAAATTGAAAAAAATCAAAATGAGGATCCAGTTAGCGTAGCTAAAAAAATATATAATAATAATTCTATAGATCCTAAAAAAATTGATGAATATTTTAATGATGATTTAAAACCATCTTCATTAGTAATAGAAAGAATTAAAAATAATTCATACTATAATATATTAGATAAAGACTCAAATAAATATTCTATATTATATAGAGTCAACGGTATAAGAAGAAAAATTTCAATTACTGCTAATTCAGATGGTATGATTGATTATAATGAACTTTTGAAGATTAAAAATATTATTGGTGGACCTTATATTGAATTATCAATTGAAGATTTATATTTAATTTTATATAAACTTTCTAAAGAATCATTAATTGACGTTGATCTTACTTCACTTAGAACATCTATTCAAGTTAATAGATTAAATAGAGAATTTAATGACAAGTTGCAAGAGTTTAAAAGTCTTAGAAAACATCTTGTAAAAGCATAAAAAAACGCAAAAAATTGCGTTTTTTTTATTCCTTATCTAATACTTCTAATAATTTTGGAACTACTTGTAATTTTCTAGATACAATATCTTTTAAAATAATACCTTCGTTTATTTCTTTTAAATTGAATGTGTTTTTCATAGTTTTTTCACAGCCATCTGTATATAGAAGATAAGAGTTATTATTTAAAATATCAGTTATTAATAACATTATTAAACGATATTCTCCATCATGGGCGATAGTGTTCATAAGATCTATAAATTCATCTTTTTCATCTAATAACTCATCTGGATTTGTTGTTAAAACTTGTGCAACACCAATTTTATAATCATTTACAGGGTAATTTTTAAAGTCTGTATAAAGTATTTCTTTTTTTGTTTTACCTGCAAATGAAGAACCTTTTTTAAGCATAGTAAGTCCATATTCATTATAATCAACTTCTGCTATTTTAGCCAATTCTGTTATAGCTTGTCTATCTATATCAGTTGTAGTAGGTGATTTTAAAATTAATGTATCTGAACATAAACCACTTAATAACATACCAGCTATTTCCCTTGGAATTTCTATGTTGTTTTCTTTAAATAATAAGTAAATAATTGTACATGTACTACCAACAGGCATATTTCTAAAATTAATAGGTTTAGTTGTTCCAAGATTACCAATATTATGATGGTCAATTATTTCTACTATTTCTGCTTCATCTATACCTTCAACACTTTGTTTAGCAGTGTTGTGGTCAACTAACATTATTTTTTTTCTTTTCTTTTCACCAACATCAGATAATCTAACAATACCTAAACATTTGTCACTTTTACTGATTACAGGATAGTAACTAAATTTGGTTTGATTTGCAAGTTCAATAAATTCTGTAACTGGCATATCTTCATTAACACATAATATATCTTTTGTAGTTGAAATTTTATATATATAATTACATAAATTAATCATTTTTGATACTTCAAATGTTGTATGATATGTTCTTATAATATTTACATTGTTCTTTTGTGCTAATTTATAATGTTCTTCTTTCATATTAGCGTTGCCAGTTAAAATAATAAGTTTAACTTTTTTGTTTATTGCATGTTCAATTATACTATGTCTATCACCAACAATTAAAATTGTATCATTTGTAAGTACAATAGTTTCAATGAATGTTGAACTTTTATATCCAGCAATCATTAAGTCACCATTAATTTTTTCATCAAATTTTAAAACTTCTTGGCCATCTATTGTTTCAATTATATTATCATAAGAAGTTCTTAATTTTTCTGTGTTTCCTTCAATTTGATCTTTTGCTATGTTTTTCATAGAAAGTACACTTAAGAATTTTTGATCCTTATCTACAACAGGTATTTTACTTGTACCGGCTTCTGCCATTTTTTGATATCCTGAGTAGACAGATTCATATTCATTAATGAAATATTTTTTTCTATATTCTAAATCTTTTATTTTTAATTTTACATCATTTAGAAACGTAGGTTTGTTTACATTAAAGTATTCAAGCGCAAATTTAGTTTCATTATTGATGTCACTTAAAATAACGGGAACTGTGTTAAGCCCAAGCTTATTTTTTAAATAAGATAGTGATATAGCAGAACAAACACTATCAGTATCTGGATTTCTGTGTCCAAAAACATATATTTTCTCCATATAAATACCTCTTTCTAAGACTTAAGTATTATAACATAATTTAATAAAAAAATAAAATAATTGTAATAAAAAATATATAAATATTTAAATTTGAAAAAATGTTTTAAAAAAGTAATTTATATAATAAAAAATCTTTACTTTTTAGTCTATTTTATTGTATAATTGATATGTTTTTGAGAATGGAGTAGATATGATGAAAAAGACAAAAATTATTTGTAGTATTGGTCCTTCTACACAAAGTTGGGAAAATTTTAAAGGATTAGTAGAAGCAGGTATGAATGTTGCACGTATTAACTTTTCACATGCAACATTAGAAGAAAGAAAATTAGATGAAAGTTTAGTTTTACGTGCAAGAGAAGAGCTTGGTGCTCCAATTGCAATATTATACGATACAAAAGGACCAGATTTAAGAACTTGTACATTTGATGGAGATTATATAGAACTAGTTGAAGGTTCTACTATAAGAATTGTTGAAGAAGATTTAAAAGATAAAGGTACTTCACAAGCAATTTCATTTAACTATAGAAATATTGTTAAAGATTTAAAAGTTGGAATGTCAGTATTATTAGATGATGGATTCTATAAATTAGTAGTTGAATCAGTTGAATCAGATGGTGTTACTTGTCGTATTATAAATGGTGGAACTATTAAAAGTAGACGTGGGGTATGTATCCCAGGTATAAAATTAGATATTCCATTTGTATCTGAACAAGATAAAGAAGATATTAAATATGCTTGTGAAATGGATGGAGATTATCTAGCACTTTCATTTGTTAACTCTGCAGAAGATGTAAGAGAAGTAAGAAATTTATGTGCTACATATGGTAAACCAAATATGATAATTATTTCTAAAGTAGAAACTCAATATGCAATGGATAATTTACAAGAAATAGTTGATGCTTCAGATTATATTATGATAGCACGTGGAGATTTAGGAATTGAAACAGGCGTTGAAAATCTACCATTATATTCACAAATGATGATCGATGCTTGTCATGCTAGCGGAAAAGGAGTAATCATGGCAACTCAAATGATGACTTCAATGAAAAATAACATACGTCCAACAAATGCAGAAGTAACTGATGTTGGAAATGCTATTTTACGTGGATGCGATGCAATAATGACTAGTGATGAAACAACTATGGGTAAATATCCAGTTGAAACTATTCAAATGATGAATACTATTTGCGGAAAAGTAGAAAAAATAACTAAATATAATTTAGATGAATATAAATTATTAGGGACAGAAATTCATAATACTATAGCTAAATGTTCTGTAGAATCAACTAAGGAATTACCAGTTAAAGCAATAGTTACTTCTACATCAACAGGAAAAACCGCTTTAGATATTTCATCTTTAAGACCAGATGCTCATATAGTTGCACTTGTTCCAAATGAAAAAGTTGCAAGAACATTAGCACTTAAATGGGGAGTTTATACAAAAGTAGTTAATGTTAGTGATGATTCTGATGAAATAGCAAAAGAAGGTTTAAAAGCTGCTAAAGAAATGATGAATTTAAATACAGGAGATATAGTTACAATTGTTGGTGGAGTTCCTGATGAAGCTCATACAAACTTCATGAAAATTGAACAAATATAAAAAATAGTCTAATGACTATTTTTTTCTATTTTATCCATAATTTCTTTTAACATGTTTTCATATTTATTATTTTTAGGAAAATAATATTTATCGTCTTTTATTTCATCCGGAAGATATTGTTGCTTTACCCAGCTACCTTTATAATTGTGGGGATATAAATAATCCTCTGAGTTTGTTTTTATATGATTTGGTACATTACCGCTATTTCCCATTCTAACAACATTTAATGCAGAATCAAGTGCACTATAAGCGCTGTTTGATTTTGGAGAAAGTGCAAGTTCTATTACAGTAACAGCAAGCGGAATTCTTGCTTCAGGAAGTCCAAGTCTATTACAAGCATTAATGCATGCATCTACTTTTGGTCCCATACTTGTATTAGCAAGTCCAATATCTTCGTATGCAATTACACTCATTCTTCTAAATATAATATCTAAATCTTCTGCTTCGATTAATCTAGCTAAATAATATAGTGCCGCATTGACATCACTACCTCGTATTGATTTTTGGAATGCACTTATTACATCATAATAACCATCTTCGTTTTTATCGTGAAAAAATGAAGGTTTGTTATTTATTTTTTTTAAAACTTCTAAATTTACTATGAAATCATTTGTAGAGTAATATGCAACTTCAAGTAAATTATATGCATATCTTAAATCACCACCAGACAATTTTGAAATATAATCTATGCTTTCATTATCTATTTTAATGTTTGGTAAAAACTGGGAAGTAGTTGCTTTTTTTATTCCTTCTTTTACATCTTCTATAGTTAGTGGATTTAATTCAAAAATTTGGCATCTACTTCTAATAGCTGGATTAATACTATGGTATGGATTAGATGTTGTCATACCTATAAGAGTGATTAAACCACTTTCTAAATATGGTAATAATATATCTTGCTTATCTTTATTTAATCTATGGATTTCATCAAGTACAAGAACAATACCATTGTACATTTTTGCTTCTTCTATAACGATATCAAAATCCTTTTTACTGTTAACTACTGCATTTAAATTTTTATATTTAAAATTTAATTCATTTATAATAGCATTTGCTAAAGATGTTTTTCCGATACCTGGTTTACCATATAAAATAAGTGAAAATAATTTTTTATTGTTAACCATGTTATATATAATTTTATTTTTTCCAACTAAATGTTGTTGACCTATAATATCATTTATTTTTTTAGGTCTTAATTTGAATGCTAAAGGTTCATTCATATATATCACCACATATATTTTAACAAAAAACTTAATTAAAATATATAATAAATTATATTATTATGATAAAAATAAATAGTATAGTATATGTATAGTTTAAAGTTAAATAATTTACTAATTAAAAAAACAAGTATATAATTAAAATAGGTGATTATTGTGACGGATAATGAATTTTTAAATAAAATAGAAGATTACAAGAATTATTTATTAATAGATAAAAAATATAGTAACAATACAATCGATTCTTATTATTTAGAATTAAAAAAATACTATAACTTTTTAAAACAAAAAAATGTATTTTTAAAAGAAGTTGAAACTTCTGATATAAAAGAATATCTAAAGTATTTAAAAAAACATCAATTAACTGAAAAATCAATTGCTCACTCAATTTCAGTAATAAGATCCTTTTATAAATTTTTAATAATAGAAAAATATATAAAAAATAATCCATCTTTATCTTTAGAATTACCTAAATTAAAAAAAACATTACCTAAAGTATTATCTGAAGATGAAATATTTAAATTATTGGATGTTGAATTAAAGGATAAATATAGTTATAGAAATAAAGCTATGCTTGAACTTATGTACGCAACAGGTCTTAGAGTAAGCGAACTTGTAAATTTAAAAGTTGTTGATATAGATATTGAACAATGTATAGTAAGAACATTAGGTAAGGGTTCAAAAGAAAGAGTAATTCCAATTGGTGATTATACTATAAAGGCTTTAGAAGAATATATAAAAAATTATAGAAGTTCATTTATTTTAAAAGAAACTACTGATTACTTATTTTTAAATAATCATGGAAAAAAAATGACACGACAAGGTTTTTTTAAGATTATTAAAACACTTGCTTGTGAAAAAGGAATTAAAACATCTTTTTCACCTCATACACTTAGACATTCATTCGCAACACATTTACTTAATGGTGGTGCGGATTTACGTAGTATACAAGAGATGCTTGGACATTCAAATATATCTACAACACAAATATATACACATGTATCTAATAAGAAATTAAAAGAAAACTATGATGATTTCCACCCACATGGTGATAAATAGAAAGGATGAAGAAAATGATAAATGATAATATATTTAGAGAATATGATATTAGAGGAATTTATAATAAAGATTTAACTGATGAAGAGGCGTATATAATCGGTAGGGGATTTGGAAGCTATATAAAAAAAATGAACGAAGATATAACTATTGTAGGTCATGATAATAGAATATCATCTCCTAGTTTAAGCACTAATTTAATTAAAGGAATTAATGATAGTGGAGTTCATGTAATTGATCTTGGGTTAGTAACTACTCCGATGTATTATTATTCAAAAATATTTTACAAAATTAATACAGGAATAATGGTAACTGCTAGTCATAATCCTGCAATATATAATGGATTTAAAATTTCATTTAAAAGGGAACAAAATGCATATGGAGATAAAATAATTGAATTCAGAGATTTTGTTAAAAAACAAGAGTTCTTAAGTGGACGTGGAAATGTTTTAAAAAAAGAAATAAAAGAAGATTATATTAATTTATTAATTAATAGTGTAAAAATAAATAAAAGAATGAAAATAGTTGTTGATTGTGGTAATGGAACAGGTAGCATTATAATTAAGGATGTACTAGATAGATTAAATGTTGAATATAAGTTGATAAATTGTGAAAGTGATGGCAATTTTCCAGTACATGATCCAGATCCATCAGTAAACAAAAATATGAGTGAATTAGTTGATATTGTTAAATTATTAAAGTATGATTTAGGCATAGGAATAGACGGAGATGCTGATAGAGTAGGGCTTGTTTCTTCGTCTGGTGAAATAATAAAAACAGACTATTATTTAATAATAATGTATAGAAATTTGCTAAAAACTATTAATAATAGAAGGGCACTATTTGATGTAAAATGTTCAAGAAGCTTAATAGATGAACTTGATAAGCTAAATATAGAAAAAACTATGTATAGAACTGGTAATTCATATATAAATATGAAAATGCAAGAAGGAAATTATTTGTTTGGCGGGGAATATTCTGGACATATTTATTTTAGAGATAGATTTCCTGGATTTGATGATGGAATATATGCAGGGCTTAGAATGTTAGAGTTATTGTCTAATAATAACTCTACTATAGATAAAGAATTAGAAGGAATAAATAGATATTTTTCAACTGAGGAAATAAAAGTAAACAGTGATGATGTAAAGAAATTTGAAATTGTTGAAAAAGTAAAAGAATATTGTAAATCTAGAAATTATAATATTAATGAAACAGATGGTGTTAGAGTTGAATTTGATGATTCATGGGCATTAATTAGAGTTTCAAACACTACTCCTTGCTTAACACTTAGATTTGAAGCTAAAACTGAAACTAGATTAAATGAAATAAAAGAAGAATTTATGAATTTTATTAATAGTGTTTTATAAAATAAATAATGAAAAAAGGTATAGCATGAATATAGAAGAAGATTTTAATAAAAGAAGTTTAAAACAAAGAAAAAATGGTATTTATTTATCTGATGAACAAATAAATATTTTAGAAAAATATAATATAAATTATTTGAATTACAATAATATAAATGAACTTATATTTTATATAGAAGATTATTTAAATAATAGTTATATGGAGTTAGAAGATTTAGAATCAGTTTCAGAAGCTTTATCAAATTTCAATTATTATAATAATACAAATAAATAATTTTATCAGACTTTTTATTATACAAAAGTCTTTTTATTTACATATAGACAATTAAAATAATCTGAAATATGAATACATATATATATTATTTCATATAATTATTGAGGGATAAAAATGAATAATATAATATATGGATTTTTACTTACAACAATAGCTGGATTTTCAACTATGATAGGAACTATACTTGTTTTTACTAAAAAAAATGAAAAAATATTAATTTCTTCTTTAGCTTTTGCAGCAGGTGTAATGTTATGTGTATCTTTAACTGATTTGATACCTGAAAGTGTAGAATTAATAAGTTTAAAATATAATATTGTTCCTACTATTTTAATAAGTTTAATATTTATTGTTATCGGAATTATAGTTTCATCATATATAAATATTAAACTTCCTATTGAAAATAAAAATGGATTATATAAAGTAGGAATATTTTCTATGCTTGCTATTATATTACATAATATACCAGAGGGAATTGCAACTTTTTTAGCAAGTACTTCTGATATGTCCTTAGGAATAGCTCTTACAATAGCTATAGCTCTTCATAATATACCAGAAGGTATAAGTATATCTATTCCAATATACTATTCATCTAATAGTAAAAAAAGAGCAATATTATATACTCTTATTTCAGCACTTTCAGAACCTTTTGGCGCACTTTTGGCTTATTTATTTTTAAGTAAGATAGTAACTGATACGATAATGGGATGTATTTTTTCTATTATTGCAGGTATTATGATATTTATATCTATGTTTGAGTTACTTCCTACTTCATTTAAATATAAAAATAGGGGAGTTACAATATTGTTTTTCATAATAGGAATATTATTTATGTATATTAATTCAATTATATTTTAAAAAAATAGAGTTAAACAGTTACTCTATTTTTTTTATAAACTTTAATTTTGTTTTTATATCTACGATATATATCATGTGCATGTAATGCATTTTCATCGTTTCTTTTTGATAATTTTAATATACCAAATGGATTGTAATAAACTGAAATAGGGGAGATAATATCAATTCTATCACCTCTACCATATTCTTTACAATATAATTGATGTGTTTCTAAATCTACAAATATAATATTGTTTCCACCTTTAATAATCTTTACAATAGTTTTTTTAATTCTTTCGTTTGGATCTTTAATATATGGCATAAATACTGAAGCATAATACAAATTATCTAATTTTTTCATATTTTTCCTCCTTTTTATACATAATAGACAGTATTATAGAGATTTTCTATAAAAAAGTCAAGTGTTTTCCCCTATTTTCTTATTAATAGGGGATATAAGGCATTATATGAATTATAAATTAAAAAAGAACTAAATATAGTTCTTTTTTAGTGTGGGTAAATTAATTACATCAAATTATTTACAATCGTATGATTTACAATTCATTGAATCATTTGATGATGTAGTATTAGCATTACGGTCATAGTTTTTTTGAGCGTTTTTGCTTTTTGATTTTAAATCTTTATTTTTTTTCATTTTAATCACCCAACTATAGTATTAACCAAGCATAAGTAATTATACATATATTGTTAAATTAATTAAAAAAAGAAGTTTTTACAACTTCGTATAATTAATATTATGTTAACTTGTTACTTTTCTTGATTGTATTTCAGCCATTTTTTCTAGTACTTCAGCAGCGTTTTTTTCATTAATAACTGTATATCCTAGTTCTTTTAAAGCTTGAACTTTAATAGTATTTAATTCCATAGTTCTGCTCATTTTTTCTTCCATTTTATGTTCAATTTGAGAAACAAATCTCTTATGACATTCTATTATTTTTGATTTTGATGTAGATTTGCCACCATTTGTAAATAAAGTAAATGCTGAGAAAAGTATACTTTCAAATATGAATTGTTCTTCTTCATTAAATACAAATTCTAAAGGTTTTTCAAATCCAGCTGCTTTAGCAACGTACGCTAATATATATTTTAATTCTTTTGAACTATCCATTGATTGTATATAGTTATATAAATATTTAATTGAATAATATGAATCATCAGTATCATCTTCTAATTTTTCTTTAACTATATCTATAATATTATGAAGTAATTCTTTTTCTTTTTTCCCAAGTCCACTATAAATATCATTATCATTTAATTGATTTTTATTTGTATTTTCAAATAAACTATTTATTCTTGTTTCAACATCCATTATATAATCAGTATCTACTTTTATATTTTTTAATTCATCAGCTGATTTAATTCCAAGTAAATTTAATAGTAAAACTTTTTTATCTTTTGGCCATTTATTTAAATCGTCTAATTCTAAGTAATTATAAATCATTTGTCTAGAAACACCTAAAAATTTTGCTAATTTAACTTTTGATATTCCTAGTTCTTTTAATATTTCGTTTAATCTTTCCATATGTTTATTAAAACCTCCTATTATCATTTTAACACTTCATAGTCAAATGTCAAGTGTAAAGTAATAGTATATTTACAAATACCATAATTTGGCATTATTTTTTCTTACTTCTTTAATTATTCCTCCGCCTAAACATTCTTCATTATCATAAAAAACACATGCTTGTCCAGGTGTAACTGATTTTACTCCCTCAGGATATTTTACAATTATTTCATCATTTACAAATTCAATTTCAACTTCATTGTCTGGTTGACGATATCTAAATTTTGCTGTACATTTTTTTGGTTTATTTTCACTTATCCAATTTACGTTTTCGATAACAGCACTGTCTGATATAAGATATTTATTATCTTCTCCTTCAGCAACGTATAATATATTTTTTTCTATGTCTTTTCCTACAACAAATAGTCTATCTTTTGTGCCACCAATATCAAGTCCTTTTCTTTGACCTATTGTATAATACATTAAACCTATATGTTCCCCTACTCTTTTTTTTGTTTCTATGTTTATTATATCTCCTGGAATATTAGGAAGATAATTTTTAAGAAAATCTTTAAAATGTCTTTCACCAATAAAACAAATTCCAGTTGAATCTTTTTTTCTAGCAGTTATTAAGTTATGTTCTTCTGCAATTTTTCTTACTTCTGGTTTCTTTAAATCACCTATTGGAAATAAAACATTTTCTAATTGTTTTTTTGAAAGTTGTGAAAGAAAATAAGTTTGATCTTTATTATCATCAATAGCTCGTAATAATTTATTATTTTTTATTCTAGCATAATGACCAGTTGCTATAAAATCTGCTCCTAATTTTTTTGCTTCTTTTACAAACATATCAAATTTAATATATTTGTTACACATAATATCTGGGTTTGGAGTTCTTCCTTTTTTTAATTCGTCAAGAAAGTATGTAAATACATAATCCCAATATTCTTTGACAAAGTCTATTCTATGAAGTGGAATACCAATTTTCTTACATACACTTAATGCATCGTTATAATCTTGTTCTTGTGGACATATATTATTTGTTAGTGTCGGATTACCTAATATATCATTATTTACGCCAGCATCCCAATTACGCATAAATAGTCCTATTACTTCATATCCTTGTTCTATTAGTTTAATAGCTGCGACACTACTGTCAACGCCTCCACTCATTCCTATAACAACTTTTTTCACATAAATCACCTACCTAATTATAGCACGTTTACTTAATAAAAAAAATACCATTATTTTATTAAAGGTATTATTATTTTAATAAGTAATGGTGTTATAAATGTTTCTATGATTATACCTATAGTAATTGCTATTACGGAAATGATTAGAATTTTTACATATTTATTCATCATTATTTTAAAATCCATATTTTTTTTATTTATAATTGAGTTAATCATTTTTAATGAAAAAAATATTGAATATGTTGTTATCAGCATATATATTAAAAAATAAATCATTTGATGAGGAAATATATTTATAAAATTAAGTAAGCAGCCTTTTAATTTATAATTAAATACTATAGAAGCAATTGAAAAACCTAATGTAAAACTTTTTATAAAAAACATTATTGTTACTATAGGTATTCCTATAATTGATATACCAAGTATCCATATTATTATTATATATAGTAAATTATTAAATAAACCGTTTTTTATACTTTCAAGATAGTTTAATTTATTGTTTTCTATATTTGATATATAGTTATTAAAGTAATCAGTGACTAATTTTTTGTCTGTTTCACTTAGTATTGCCATAAATATTGATCCTGCTATTATTCCGATTATTAGTAAGATTGTAAAAAATAGTAGTGTCTTTTTATTTACTTTTATTGTTCCTTTTAACTTGTCCATCCATTTCATATTTATCACCTACTAAATATTATTTAAAAATTAAAATAATATTCCAAAAATATTAAAAATATATTATAATGTTTAATAGAGGTGATCACATGAAACCAAAAACACAAAAAATTGTCGTATATTTAATGCTTTTTGTTATGATTGCATCATTTGTTATGTCAATTATTTTTATATAGGCTAAAGCCTTTTTTATTATAAAATAAAGGTGGTGAATAATGAATTTTATTAGGAAAATTATTTTAGTAGCATTTTGTATATTTTTTATAGTATGTACATACTTATTAGTAAATGGTTATTCTTTGTATAAAAGTGTATTAAAAGAAACTTCACTAGAAGAAAAAATAAATGAAATTAGAAATAAGGAAGATTATACTAAAATTGAAGATGTTTCGCCAGACTTTTTGAATGCTATAGTTGCCGTTGAAGATCATAGATTTTATAAACATAATGGCGTTGATTTAATATCTACTGTGAAAGCTATTTTTACTAATGTAAAAGCTTCTTCTTATGTTACAGGTGGAAGTTCAATTACTCAACAATTAGCTAAAAATATGTATTTTTCTCAAGAAAAAAAGATGGTAAGAAAGATTGCTGAAATGTTTATGGCTTATAATTTAGAAAAGAATTTAAGTAAAAATGAAATACTTGAATTATATATTAATAATATTTATTATGGTAGTGGATATTATAGTGTTTATTCAGCTAGTATGGGTTATTTTAATAAAAAACCAAGTGAATTAACTTTAGATGAAGCAAGTTTACTTGCAGGTATTCCAAATGCACCTTCTATATATTCATTAGATGTTAATCCTACCCTTGCTAGACAAAGACAAAAACAAGTTATAAGTGCTATGAAAGAATATAACTATATAAATGATTAAAGGATAAAGAAATAACTTTATCCTTTTATTGATTGTATTATAACTACATATATTGTTTTGAAAAAACATTTAAAATCTAATAAAAATGAAATGTTTTTGGCATATTCTACGTCATATTTTAGTTTTTCATGGTGTTCTATTTCTCTTCTACCATTTGCTTGTGCAAGACCAAATATACCAGGTTTTACTGTATAACGAATTGGATCAATGTAATCATCAGGAAGAGAATCATTTATTAAAAATGGTCTTGGTCCTATAAATGACATGTCTCCTTTTAATATATTAAATAATTGAGGTAATTCATCTAATCCAGTTTTTCTTAAGAATCTTGTAAATTTTGTTGTTGTATCATTATTATAATTAATTTTAAGGGTTCTAAATTTATATATATTAAAAGGCATTTTATTTTTTCCTTCTCTTGATTGTTTAAATATTATAGGAAACCCTATATTAAATATTTCAATTATGCTAATAAGTATTATAAGAGGTAATAAAATAATTATAAGCAATAATGATAAGATTATATCTATTAGTCTTTTTATATATTTTTTATACATATTATCCTCTTTCTAGGAAGTTACAGTGTTTGCACAATTCCATTTCTTTTTTATTGTTTTTAAATCCTTCTATCATTTTAATAACTGTTTTTTTATTTAATATTTCATCTATTTCTTCTTTAAATATATTTCCTAAGTTAATTATTCCAAGAGTGTCTAAACAACATGGTACAATTGTACCATCTACAAGTATTCCAATATGATCAGTTAATCCATAACATTTACCTGATTCATTATAATATGAGTTATTTAAATCAGGCCAAATAAATTGTTTTTCAAAATTAAAAAATAGATTTTCTTTAATTTTAGTATTTTTAGTTATATTTACTTTATAGTAATTATTGACTTCATTTATTATATCTTCCGAGTATTTATTTTTAACCCATAATCTTAATGATACATATGTATCGTTTTTTATTAATTCTTCGACAGAATCAAATATATTGTTTAAGTATTTTTTAAGTTCTACATTGTATTTAATATCAAAACTATGTAAAGATATGTTTACTTGTCTTATATTTTTGTTATCTTTAATTTTATCTATTAAATAACCATTCGTTGTAATGTTTATATTAAAACCTTCATTTGAAGCAAGTAATATAAATTCATTTAATTTAGGGTTTAATAGTGGTTCGCCTAAAATATGTAGGTATATATAATTTGTGTAGTTTTTAATTTTTGAGAGGATTATTTTAAAGTTTTGTATAGTCATTATTTCTTTTTTTCTTCTATTTTTAATGCAAAAATCACAATTTAAATTACACAAGTTAGTTGTTTCAATATATATTTTTTTAAATCTCACATAATCACATCCATTATTTTTTATACCAATAATTCATATATAATTTTAATGCAGTTTTAGGGCTATCAACTCCATCTTTATTTTTTATAGGTGCGAAATCTTCTTCCCTTTTTCCTCTTAAAATAGCTATATTTTTAAAATAATTAAATGAATCGAATATAAATGTTTCAAATTTATAACTATTATTATCAGTTGGAATTATTTCTTTTCCATATTCATTTAAATATGAGTTTTTCTTTAAAGCTTTGTGATACATTAAATTTTTTTTACTTAATTTTTCTAAAGCTTTTACAGTAAATAAATTACACATAATATGTGCTTCGCCATATTTTAATTCACCATTTATTTTTTCTTGAGCTAAAATGCTTGATAATTCAGAATATTCTATAACATGAGGATGACCATGATTTAAACAAAAAACACCTACTTTTTCTTCTGGATTTGATTTTAAGATAGTTTTAGAAGCTATTTGGGTATTTGATTTAATAGCTAAACCAAGTAGTGTTGGATCTGACATTTTTAATAATATGTTATCAATACTTCCTATGAATACCCACTTAGTTTTGTTTTGTTTGATTTTTTTTAATACTCCAGACTTTTTTAATGACTTAAATATACTACCATTACCATCTGATGCAAATTTTATTAGTTTATTATTTCCTATTAATAATTTTCCTTCTAAATCTAATAGTGGAAGTTCAGTTTGTTTAAAAAAAGTGATTTTATTTTGATTATATCCAAAATAATTGTTTTCTTTGAAAAAAGAACATGTTTCGTTATAGTTTTCTTCACTTGTCATTATATACCAATGTAATGTTATATTATATTTTTTATTTGTTTTTTCTAAATCGTCTATTAATATTTCAAATAATGATTTTTCTACTCCATTTATATTTAATTTAAATGTTCCTTTAGGACCATTATGGTTTAACCTACTTCCTTGTCCACCAGCCATAGTTATAACTGCATATTTACCTTTTTTTATAATATTTTCGCCATACTGATTTAGAATTTTAAGTTCATTTTCATCTAATTTTTCTTTTTCTATGGATTTAACTGGTTTAATATTTAATGTTTTATTTTTTTTAGAATCATAATATAATTTTTTTAATTTCTTAAAATTAATTTTTAGTATTTGATTTTCTATTTTTTTTATTTCTTCATTATTTAAAGTACTCATAAATTTTATTACATGTTCTTGATTATATTTTTTTAATGTTTTTATCACTTTTTTATTCATATTTAACCTCTTTGTAATACCATACTACTATATGATTTTATCATGTTTTTTTAATTTATACAATCATTTGAAAAAAAGAGACATTTGTCTCTATTTTTCTGATTCCTCTAACATGTTCGTTATAAATATTCCGTAACCTGTTGATGGATTATCTATTACTACGTGTGTAACGGCACCTACTATATATTCTCCTTGAATTATTGGTGAACCACTCATTCCTTGAACAATACCACCAGTTTCTTTTAATAATTCTTGATCGGTTATTTCAAAAAGTATATTTTTTGTGTTATTAGATGTATCATTTATTTTTGTAATTTTTATATCATATTCTCCAATATTTTTATCTTTTAAAACTGTAAGTATAGTTGCATTACCCAACTTTATATCTTTTGTTTGAGCTACTTTATATAGCTTTTTATCAGGTAAAGTTGCTGTGTAGTTACCAAATATACCATGGTTGGTATTTTTAAATATTGTTCCTTTTGTATCATCTGTTTCTAGTTTTGCATTTTTTTCTCCTGGAGAGCCATTAGTACTAGATTTAATGCTTGTTACTGTTGAATTAAATATAGAACCATTATCTGAATCTAATATTTTGTTTGTACTTTTTTCAATTATTTCATGTCCTAGTGCTCCAAATAATTTTGTATTTGGATCTATATAGGTTAGTGTTCCAATACCAGTTATATTATCTTTTATATACATACCAGTTTTATATTCATTACCTGTTTTAACAAGTTTTAAGTCTGTGTATTTTTCTATGTCATTTCTTACATATCCTATTTTTATATTGTCATCTAAACAGTTTGAAAGTTTTGATGACATATCATATACATTGGATACTTTTTCATCATTTATACTTGTTATAACATCTCCAACTTTTATTCCTGCTTCTTTTGCAGGATATGAGTTATCAATTGAATACATTCCAACTACCATAATACCTTTTGAATTTAATTTTATGCCTACGTTTTCACCACCAACTATTAAATAATCTGAATAACCTAATACGTTAAATGGAATAATAAATAGTGTTAGAAGAAGTAAAATTTTTTTAAAGGATTTTTTTAAAATCATTTTAAACATCTCCTTCTAATATAATATGGTTTTTTAAATAAGCTATATTATTATTATGTATGTATTTTTTTTAAATATAATAAAAATAATACCAAAAGGTATTATTCTATATTAAAGTCTTCTATAGTTCCATTTTCAGTTACTATTTTATTTACTTGTTCCTCAACAGTTTTTAATTTTTCATCACATTCTTTTACAAGTTTCATTGCTTGAGTATATTTTTCTATAGAAGAATCTAAGTCAATTTCTCCTGATTCTAATTCGTTTACTATAGTTTCAAGATCTTTCATTTTTTCTTCAAATTTTTTTTCTTTTTCCATATTACTCCTTATTTATTACCTTAGAAATTATAAAACCATCTGATAATCTAATTTTTATTGTATCATCTATTTTTACATCTTTTATATTTTTAATTAATTTATCTTCTACATATGTTAATGTATAACCTTTTTTTAATATATTTAGTGGATTAACTAGTTCTAATTTTTGTATTAAATTAGATAAATAATCTTTCTTTTTTTCATATAAAACAATAGGATTTTTTAATATATAATGGTTTTTAATATTATCTAATTCCATACGTTTTTTAGATACATTTATAAATATATTTTTGTTTAGGTTTTCAAATAATTGATCAATTTTTTGTTTTTTATTTTCATACATTAACATTGGATTTTTAATCACAAATGAACTTTTAATTGAGTCCAATTTTAATTTTTGATAATTTATTTTTGTATTAATATTTTCATTTAATCTTATTTTTAAATTATTTATTTGTTTTATTACATCAAATATGTTAGGCACAGCAAGTTCTGCAGCTCCTGTTGGTGTGGGTGCTCTAAGATCTGCAACAAAATCTGCTATTGTAAAATCTACTTCATGTCCTACAGCACTGATAACAGGAATTTTGCAATCAAATATAGCACGTGCTACAACTTCTTCATTAAAAGGCCATAGATCTTCTATAGAACCTCCACCCCTACCTACTATTAATACATCTAAATCATAAGTTTGAGCAAGTTTTATTTTTTTTACTATATCATCTTTAGCAAATTCACCTTGTACTAAACTTGGAAAAAGATATGTTTTACATACTGGATATCTTCTTTTTATAGTAGATAATATATCTTTTATAGCTGCACCCGTCGGTGCGGTTACTATACCTATTTTTTCTGGAAATAGTGGTATTGACTTTTTCTTGGATTTGTCAAATAAACCTTCTTCTGCAAGTTTTTTCTTTAATTTTTCAAATTCCAGATATAGATTTCCAACACCATCTTGAATCATTTCATCTACATATATTTGATAGTTTCCAGTTGCTTCATAAACACTTATTCTTCCAACTATTAATACTTTCATTCCATCTGCTGGTTTAAATTCGATTTTTTTAGCGTTTGTATTAAACATAATCGCATTTATTTTACTTGTCTCATCTTTTAAAGAAAAATATAAATGTCCTGTTGTATGTGATTTAAAGTTTGATATTTCGCCTCTTAAAAAGACTTGTCTTAAATGTTCATCACTATCTATTTTATATTTAATATATCTGGTTAGTGCGGTTACCGTTAAGTATTTGCTTGAATCATTCATATATTCACCTACTTATTATGTAATATGTTATCCATTACCCCGTTTATCATATTTTTTACTTTTTCGTCACTATATTGTTTAGCTAACTCAACTGCTTCGTTGATTGCTACTATATCAGGAGTTTGAGTATATAGAAGTTCAAAAATTCCCATTCTAAGTATTGCTTGATCTGTATAACCTAACCTATCTATAGTCCAATCATTCATATTTTCGTTTGCTATTTTATCTATTTCATCTTTATAAGTAATTACTCCATAAACTGTTTCTTTAACAAATTCATTATCTATTTCTAATACTTCTTTAAAGATATCATCTAATTTATAATCTATTTTATTTTTTTCATAAATACTTATTTGATAAAGTATTGTCATTATTTTTACTCGAAGTTCACTTCTATTTAATTGTTCCATTCTATCACCTAGATAATTTTATCATATTTTTTTATAAATGTCTTAAAAATAAAATAAAAAGTTAAATTACTTTAACTTTAAATTTAATATCTTTCTTAATTGCTCAACTGTATCAAATTTTCCATCTTTACATGATGCTTGTAATTTTCTAAACATTAATACAATTTTTGTTACAACAGCAACGAAACTTGCAATTATAAATATTGCTCCATATATTTTAATATCTATACTCATTAGGTATGTTCCAAATAACAAAAATATAAATCCAATTAATATAGTTGCTATTAAAATTGTTTTATCTCTTGATGTACTTTCTAAATATGTTATTTTTTGTTTTAAATATTCAATTTGTTCTTGTTTAGATATATTCATATCTTCCATAGTTCCAATAATATTATTATATATTATTTCGTTCTTGTTTTTTTCTGTTCCATTAAAATTAACTTTTACATCCATAACCAAATACCCTCCATATTAAGTATATATAAATTTAAATTTAAAATCAAGTAAAAAAATATATTATTGATTAATATATTTTTCTCCATTGCCTAAATATAATCTATATAAAATATCTACTTGTAGGTAAATAAACATTATTAAGCCAAATATCCATCCTATTATAGGAATTATAAGACATATTATCCAAGTATAAGGTGAAAGGTATATTTCTTTTCCTGATACTTCTAATTTATAAGCTGTTTTACATATTATTTCTAAATAAAATATACAAACCATTGCTATAAATGGGATTACAAAAGGTATTCCAAGTACCCAATAATACCATTTTGAATACCAAGAATCTTTTTTATATACATCTAAAAGTGCGCCTAGCACAATTACATTACCACCATTTGAAAAAATAGCAAGTAAAAGCCATATCCACCAGTTCTCTTTTTTTAATATTTTCATTATTTTTCACCAGTTTTCTTTAATATTTTTTCTATATTTTGTTTTACTTCTTCTATATTAATATCTAATAAAAGCTTATGATTTTCCATTAATATATTTCCATTTATTATAGTTGTTTCTATATTATTTATTGATACATTATGTACTATATCAAATATTAAATTTACAGTTGGATATATTTCTATATTGTTCATATCAAGAATTATAATATCAGCTTTTTTACCTATTTCAATACTACCTACTATATTATCTACATTAAGGGCTTTTGCACCATTAATTGTTGCCATTTTTATAACCTCATATGCATCTAATGCTTTTGCATTTTGATTAAATCCTTTTTGAAGAAGATCAACATATCCCATGTGGTTGAACATATTAAGATTGTTACCGCTTCCTTGCCCATCTGTTCCAAGAGAAACATTAATGTTATTATCTATTAGTTTTTTTATTGGGGCAACTCCACAACCTAAGTTTAGATTACTTATTGGATTATGACTTATTGATACATTTTTGTTTTTTAAAAGTAAAATATCATTATCAGTAATATATGTACCATGCGCAATTACTAATTTGTTATTTAAATATCCAAGTTTATTTAATAATTCTATTGGTGTCATATTATATTTTTCTTTTATTGTATTCATTTCTTCTAGATTTTCACTACTATGTATATGTATTAATAAGTTGTTTTTATCAGCTATTTTTTTTAGTTTTTCTAAATAGTTATATGAGCATGTATACATGGAATGTGGCGCAACACTAAATGTTATTAATGGATTTGTATCTTTATATTTATTATACATTTCTAGAAATTCTTCAATTTTTCTATCACCAAACTCATCTGGATCATTTAAACATCTAGTGTATACACATCTAATTTTAGATTCAATAATTGCTTTTATTCCCTCATCAACACCAAAATACATATCATTACACATAGTAGTACCTGTTTTAATCATTTCAATACAAGAAATTAAATTTGAATAATATATATCTTTAGATGTTAATTTGTCTTCAATAGGCCAAATTTTATCATTTAACCAACTCATCAATGGAAGACCATCACTAGTACCTCTAAAAATAGACATTCCTAAGTGTGTATGCGTATTTATAAGACCCGGCATTATTACTTTATTTTCTGCATTAATTAGTTTGTCATATGGTCCATTATAATTACCTAGAAATTTTATTTCATCGTTTTCTATTAAAATATCCATTTTTTTTATTTCATCATTTTTATTTACTGTAACAACTAAACCATTTTTAATTAATATTTTCATATATATCTCCTATTTTATTTTTTCTTTTAATTTATATAATATATTTAAAGCTTCAAGTGGTGTTATTTCAAGTGGATTAATTGATTTTACGTATTTTTCAATTTCACTTTCTTTTGGGATTAATTCTTCTATAGGAAGTGATTCTTGAATTTTTATATCTCTTTTTATTTCTTTATTTTCATATACATTTAGTATTTGATTTGCTCTATTAATTAATACTGATGGAAGATTTGCAAGTTTAGCAACATGTATACCATAACTTTTATCAATGCTACCATTTTTAATTTTGTGTAAGAACGTTATATTACCATTTTCTTCATGTGCACTAACATGAACATTTTTTAATGTTTTTAATGTGTTTTCAAGATCAGTAAGTTCATGATAATGGGTTGAAAATAATGTTTTAGCTTTTATATTATCATGTATATATTCAATTATAGCTTGCGCTAAAGCCATTCCATCAAATGTTGCTGTTCCTCTACCAAGTTCATCAAATAATATTAAACTTTTATTAGTAGCGTTTGAAATAGCATTATTTGCTTCTAACATTTCTACCATAAATGTTGATTCACCACTTACTAAATCATCACTAGCACCTATTCTTGTATATATTGCATCAAAAATAGGTATTTTAGCACTTTTAGCAGGCACAAAGCAACCTATTTGAGCCATTATAGCTATTATAGCCATTTGTCTCATATAAGTAGATTTACCAGCCATATTTGGACCAGTTATTAATAATATATTTGTGTTTTTATCCATTATTATGTCATTTTCAACATATTCTTTTCCTTCAAGTACTTTTTCTACAACAGGGTGTCTTCCATCTATTATTTCTATTTCCTGTTCTGTTATTGTTGGTCTTACATAGTTATTTTCTTCAGTTACTGTAGCAAATGATTGCAAAACATCGATTTCACTTATAACTTTAGATATGTTTTGAAGTTTAGGAATATATTCTTTGACTTTATTTTTAATTAAATTAAATAATTCATATTCCAAATCAATTATTTTTTCTTCTGCATTTAATATAAGGGATTCTTTTTCTTTTAAAATTGGACTTATATATCTTTCACAGTTACTTAATGTTTGTCTTCTTTCATATCCGTACTCTTCTTTTATTAAATTTGTGTTTCCTTTACTAATTTCTATATAGTAACCAAACACTCTATTATAGCCTACTTTTAAATTTTTTATTCCTGTTCTTTCTTTTTCTTCTATTTCAAAACGCGCAACAAAATCTTTGCCACCTTTTCTTAGATTTTTTAATTCATCTAGATCTTTATCATATCCTTCTTTTATTAAATATCCTTCTTTTAATGATACAGGAGGATTTTCATATATACTTTTTTCAAGTAAGTCATATAATTCATCTAATGTATCTATTGTCTTATCATAATTTATTTTTTCTAATATTTCTTTTATGTATGGTAAAAATTTAAGTGAATTTTTAAGTTGTAATAAATCTCTAGCATTTGCAGAACCAAACGCAATTCTACCACTTAATCTTTCTAAATCATATACCTCAAATAAATATTTTTCTAGATCACTTTTTATTATAAACTCTTTTAATAATGTTTCTACATAATCATATCTTCTATTTATTTCTTTTGAATCTATCAATGGGTTTTCTATGAAGTTTTTAAGCATTCTTGAACCCATTGCTGTTTTTGTTTTATCAAGTAACCATATTAATGAATAATTTCTTTGTTTTAAACGTAATGTTTCAGTTAATTCTAAATTTCTTTTTGTATGTATATCCATTTTTAAGAAATTTTTATTTTCTTTTATTGTTGCATGTTGTAGATGCGAAAGGTTCCTTTTTTGTGTATTTGATATATATGTAAGTAGGTGTTTTAGTGTTTCTATGTATCTTATATCTTCTATATCTTTATAGACATATTCATATTCTATATTACTTTCATCGTTTGATATAGTAGTAGTTATTTTAAATTGATTTTCTAGTATAGAAGTTATAGATATATCTACTTTATCAGTTACAATTACTTCTTTTATTCCTATACTAACAATTTCACTTACTAATTTAGTATTATTATGTTCTATTAAAAATACGTTTACTTCACCTGTTGATATATCAATATAACTAACTCCATATACATGATTAAAATCAACTATATTACCAATATAATTGTTTTCATATTCTTTTAGAGATTCGTTATCCATTATAGTTCCTTTACTAACTATTTGTACTATATCTCTTTTTACTATTCCTTTTGCCTTTTTAGGATCTTCTAATTGTTCACAAATTCCTACTTTGTAGCCCTTTTCTACTAATTTGTCTATATATAATTTTGCAGCATGATATGGTATTCCACACATTGGAATTCTTTCTTCTAATCCTGCATTTTTACTTGTAAGTGTTAGTTCTAATTCTCTTGAAATGTTTATTGCATCTTCAAAAAACATTTCATAAAAATCTCCTAACCTAAAAAATATTATTACATCTGGATTTGATTTTTTTACATCAATATATTGCTTTATTCCAGGTGAAACTTTTGCTATATCTACTTCTGATAGTTTCATTTTATCACCAAACTAATTATACCATAAATTATTTTAATTATCATTATTATTTTACCTATATATTTAAAGTAAGTATTGAAAATTTTTGATTATTTTTATATACTATCTATTGGAGGTAGGATATGAAAAATTCTTATAATATGGCCCAAGCAATGATGGATGGTGGTCTTATATCAATTATTACTAATAAAAAAACTAAACCAGCTAAAAGATATGGAATTTTTATTGGTTGTATATTATTTTATTTAGTATTAATTGGGTTATGTCTTTTTAATGGTATAGGTAATTTTAATAAAAATATGTTCTTGTTTTTTCTACTAAATATAATTGGAATATTATTAATTGTTGACTTATTAAGATTGGTATTTTATGTTGGAAAAAATATGAAATAAAAACTCTATTTGATGAAACATCTTATAGAGTTTTTATTTTTTTAATTCTTCTATGACATTATCTAGTGTTATTGCCTTAATTATTTTTATATTATAGTTGTTTTCTTTAACTAATTTCATAACTTCTTCGTAGTTTTCACCATCCGGAACTATAAATATATCAGCTTTGTTTTTTACAGCACCTTTTAATTTGTATTTTACTCCACCAATGCTTCCAACTTTACCATCGCTATCGATAGTACCTGTTCCAACAATTTTTCTGTTTCTTGCAATATCTTCATTTGTTAAATAATCATATATAGCAAGTGAAAGCATAAGTCCACCAGATGGTCCGGTTTCTGATTTATCAAAATTAAATTGTATGTTAGGATCTGTATTTAAATCATATAATTCTGATATTAATATTCCAATAACTATTCTATTATTTAGTTTTTTCATTTTAGCTGTTCTGATATATTCTTGTTGGTTATCTATAACAGTTATTTTTATTTCATCATTTTCTTTATAGTTAGATAAGATATTATATAATTGTTCTTTATTAAATATTAGGGTGTTATCGATTTTTATTATTTGATCACCTATTTTTAAATCAGTTGTATTTTTATCTTCTATATGTGTAACATATATTTTATTATTTATTATATTAACTGTTTTTCCTGCTTTTTTAAAAGCTACAAGTGTTGCATTATTAATTGATTCTTTTAATAATAAATCATTTCTATATAAGGCTTCTTCTACTGTTTCATTATCATATTTAATTTCATCTAATTTAACTATATCATAATCTTTATTTATGAGTGCATATAAATATACCGGAATAGTTGCTTTTAGTTCTGAAACGTAAGCTAAATTTATACTACCATTAATTTCATTCGAATTTTCTATTTTTATTTTATCATTAACATTTATAAGTCCCCCTGGTGCATCGATATAATATGGTAATTTAAAAAAGGTTAGAAAGAAAAGTAAAAATATTGTTATTAAAAATTTTATATTATGTTTTATAAATAGTTTTATTTTTTCATATATTTTATTAATCATAGTTTTTTCCTTTCTAATTAATTTTATAAAATGGTAGGTGTATTTATGAAGAAAAAATTTAGGTATATTGTAATAGTTATTTTATTTTTTTTTGTTATTTATATACTAACACATTCTAGAAGCGTTGTTGAAACAATGAAATTTTCTATGGATTTGTGGAAGAACAATGTGTTTCCTACTTTATTTCCTTTTTTCATTATTTCTGATTTATTAATTAATTATGGTTTTGTTGAAATAGCAAGTAAATTATTTACACCTTTAATGAAATTTTTTAAAATAAAAAAAGAATGTGCATGTATTTTTGTTTTAAGTTTGTTTTCGGGTTTTCCAAGTAATTCTAAATATGCTAAAGAACTGTTTGATAAAAATATAATTGATGAGTATGATGTTACTAAAATATTATTGTTTACTCATTTTTCTAATCCCTTATTTATATTAGGTACAATAGGAATATTTTTAAATCAAAAACTTGCATTTTTAATATTAATAAGTCATTATCTTGGTAATTTTATTATAGGAATAATTTTTAGGAATTATCATCCTAGTTATAGTGACTCTAATATAAAAATTCAAAGTAATATATCTAATAATTTTATTGAAACTTTAACTAGCTCTTTATTTAAAACTATAGATACATTACTTTTGCTTCTTGGAATTATATCGACCTTTTTAATAATAACATGTATGATTAGTGATATTTTAAATATTAATCAAAACTTACAATATTTCATAAATGGAATTATTGAAATGACGCAAGGAATAAAATATATATGTAGTTCAAACATTTATATTAACTTAAAAGCAATAGTTTCAACCTTTTTTATATCTTTTGGTGGCATATGTATTCATGCACAAGTAAAAAGTGTTTTAAAAGGTGTGAATATTAAATATAAAATTTATTTGCTTGCAAGAATATTACATGCTTTTATATCTTCTACTATTTTATTTTTATTAATTAACATATGATTATTTTGTTTCATCCGATCTACAAGTTTCTTTTTCATCTAATGAATAAAAATAAGTATTAGACTTATATTCAACTTTAACTGTTTTATCGTTTATTTTTTCACCATTATATTTAATTTTAGAAACAAGTAAATTTTCATCAATTAGTTTTTGTATATCTATACAATATATTACTCCATTTTTTATATGAAAATCGTTTTCATTTTGTGTGATATAATCTTTAGCTGCTACTTCAATTAATTTCATTGATGCAGCATTTTCTCTTTCTTTACTATTTTGCATTATATTTACAGTTGTGATTATAACAAGTGAAACAATTATTGATAAAAGTAATATTGTACAAATTAGTTCAATTAGTGTAAATCCATTCTTTTTATTCATTTTATCACCCCATTAAAATATCAGCAATCAAATTTCTTATGTTTGAAATAGTATCTACAATATAATAAAATTTATCTTTAAAAAAGTTAGTTTTTGTTTTTTTATTATCTATATATATTATAAATTCTTCATCTTTTATTTCGGCTTTTACATCTTTAGAATACCTTTTATATTTTTTTACTAATTCTTCTAGATCATTATCTTTTATACTTCCATATATATATAACATGTTTTTGTTTATATATACACTATTACTTAAAAATGATTTCATATTTGGTTTTATTTCAGATATATTACATATAATAAAATCTACATTTTTTCTTTTAAATACTTTTCTAAGTTTTTTAACTTTAATTATTTTAGAATTCTTGGTTGTAGAATTATCACAATACATTTTTTTTGACTTACGCTTACAGTTAGATAATGAATTACAAATTGTTATTCTTTCATTTTTATCGATTATATCATATATTTTTGAATCATCTACACCAATTAATAATACATTTCCGTTTGCACATTTAGCAATATTATATAAATCTTGTTTCACTTATATCATTCCTTTATAATATCATTTATAATATAACTTGCACATAGTAAACCACAAGTTGCAGGTACAAAAGAAGTTGATCCAATTTTTTCTTTTACTTTTATAGGAATTTCATCACTATATACCACTGGTATTTTAGCATTTATTTTTTCATCTTTTACCATTTTTCTAATTATTTTAGCGATAGGATCATAATTTGTTTTTCTTACATCTACTATTTTTAGTTTTGATGGATTTAATTTATTTCCAACACCCATTGAAGAAATAAATTTAATTTTATTTTTAATACATGTTTTTATTATTTCTTTTTTAGTAGATACAGTGTCACATGCATCAATAACATAGTCAATTTTTTCTTTAAATAATTCACCTATATTTGCTTTATCTATAAATTTTGTAATACATTTAACTTCAATAAATTTATTAATAGACTGTATTCTTTTTTTTAATTCTTCGGTTTTAAATTTTCCAACATTTTCATAATTAGTCATTAATTGTCTATTTAAATTAGTTATGTCTATTTTATCGTTATCTACAAGTATTATTTTTTTTATTCCAGATCTTATTAAAGCTTCTGTTGCATAACTTCCTACTCCGCCTAGTCCTATAATAAGCACAGTTGCATTTTGAATTTTATCTATGTTGTTTTTGCCTATTAATAATTCTAATCTTTCAAATTGATTCATCTTATCACCATCTTATTTTTTACAACATAAGTATAACATGAATGATAATTTTAAGCAATAAAAAAAGCCCAAGGATATAAGTGTCTCAAACGACAAACCCTGGCTCCCAGGTGGGCATCACATTATATGTTTTAGGATTCCTAATAAAAGGCTTTCAACACCGCATATAAATTAGATTCCCATATCGTTTATTTTGTAGGTTTTTCTTTATAAACACTTTGTTATCTTTGGACAATTTTATTGTATCATATTTATGAAGTTCAGTCTATAACTTATTGATTATTTTTTAAATTATCAAATAAATATGTATAGTATTTTTTTTCTTGAATCAAATTTGATATATTAAAATATGTATTAATTTTTGCATTTATACTTGATATATCTAGTTTACTTAGACCATTTCCAACAAATTTTTTACTAGTTGCATCATATGTTCCTTTTTCATTTACCCAGCTATAGTCAGCTAAAGCAACTATTCCACCTTCTTTTGAAAATGCATCTGTTCCTATAAATAGTCTTGAGTCAAATTCAATTCCAAATAAATTTAAAAGGGTTGGTAATATATCAATATTTGATATAAATTTATCATTTTGAACATCACGTTTTTGTGCATCCCATATAATTAAATTTTGATGATGTACTAAGAATTTATTGCTCCTATCTTCAGTGTCAATTTCGTTTAATTCATTATTTTCAAAATAATATGGATAGTGGTCTGGTGTGATGACAATAACAGTATCATCTAATTTTCCAGCTTTTTCCAATGAATTAATTAAATACTCTAATGCTTTATCTAATTCTTTGTTTGCTGCTATATAGGTTTTTAATTGATCAGAATATTCTAAGTTAGAAACTTCTTCATAATTCTTTTGAGCTATTGAATTATCATTATAATTATAGTTACCATGTCCACTTACAGTAACATAATAAGTAAAAAATTTATCTTCATTTATATAGGTATCAATAGTATTTTGAATCATTTCTAGATCGCTACCTCTAAAGTTATCGCATGTACTTACTGTTCCAGACTGGCAAAAACCTATATTATCGTAATTATCATTTTGAAAATACTTTTCTCTATCATAAAAATTACCTGTATAATCATGATAAGCAAATGTTTTATATCCTAAATTTTTAAGACTATTATTTAATCGATATGGGTTATAATTTCCAATTGTATAAGATAATTGATCACTTCTTGCAGTTTTTGCGGCTATTAAGCCCCATTCTGTCATGTATTCTCCAGCGCCTGTGCTTCCTGGAAATAAAGGTGTATAATAATTATTGAATTGCATTCCCTCAGTTTTTAATTTGTATAGTGTAGGTGTTAAATCGGAAGAAATTATACTTTTATCTAATGATTCAGCTAAAATAAATATCAAATTTTTATTTTTATATATTCCTGTATATTCATTTTGCTCTGTTGGTTGTCTATTTTTAAAGAAATTATTTAGTGTTATGATATTTTCATCTGTGGTTTTTTCATTTAATTTATCAAAATCAATTTCTGTTATATTGTATGTTTTATCATCTTTTAATACAGTTGATTGTTCTTTTAATGTTATTGTTTCATTAAAGCTTGCAATTGTTCTATATAGTTCTACTCCTACATTTGTTGTTAAACCTAAGTTATTTGTAAGTAAAATGGGTTGATTTACTTTAAAGTATAAATTATAGTTTGAGTATATATCGTCTTTTTTTATATTAATAGAAAGTAAACTTATTATATAAAAACCTATTATAAAATATAATGACCAAAATGTATTATTTTTTTTATCAATTTCATAGTTTAATTTTTTATTAAATATTATTAAAAATACTAGTGGTATTATTAGTAATAGTATTATATACCAATTTATAATGATAGTATCTACAACTTTGTCTAGTACTACTAATACTTGATTAACAAGATTTATTGAACTAAAGCCATATATTGCTTTAAATAAGTTATAATATATAAATTGTGAAGCAAATAAAATCGTTAAAAAAATTATAAAAATAAATACAATTATTTTGTTTATTTTTTTATTAAATAAAGTAGATAATAAATATATAAGTAAACAAATTGGTAATGTAAACAATATTATATTTACTGTGTTTATAAATGTAATTCCTTTAAAACAGGATATATGAAAAACAAATTCAAAATATAAAGTTGAAATGATTATATATAATAATAAATTATGTCTATTTAAGTATAAAATAATTTTCTCTTTTAAACTCATACTACACTTCCTAATACATGTTTAATTCTATCAAAATATTATTTTTTTTTCAAGATGTAATATTTTTAAAAAAACTCAAGGAGATTGTAAATATCCCTTGAGTTAATACGCAAATTGGTGACCTGTACGAGATTCGAACTCATGAATGTTGCCTTGAGAGGGCAATGTGTTAAGCCACTTCACCAACAGGCCAATTACTATGTACTTTTTTAGTACAATATAATTGTAACATTTTTTTTATTATGGAACAAGTACTTTGTTTAAATAATTTAATTAAAAGCAAGTTCAATGTCAATATCATCATCTAAAATAACAAATATTAATATTATCAAATTTTGATATCCTCTTTTGCCTTTTTAAATCATTATATAAAATAAATTATTTTTCTTTGTAATTTGAATAATAACTTAAAATAATTATTCTAATATATATAATTTATATTAAATTTTAAATTATTTTTTTATTATTTCTCTATATATGATAAAAAGACCTAATAATATTAATATTAAGGGTATCAATAATTTTATTATTAAGCTAAGATTTATTATATTTAAACAAATTAGTAATAAGAAGAATCCTACTATAATTCCTATAATATCAAATTTAATTCTTTTTTTATTAAACAAGTCTATTATGCATGGTATTATTATAAAAAATGTCCAAAAACCATTAAAAAATATATTAATATTTATTATATTAAATGAATTTAATCCAACCACTATACCTAAGATAATTAGTAAAGTTGCCCATAGTATTTTACTTATTTTATTCATAAATATTCCTCCATCTTTATTATAAGATTTTTTTATACAAAAGTATATAAAAATTGGAACTATTGTCCCAATTTCTTTATTAATTCTTTATATCTATTTTCTACTCTATCTTTACCAAATAATTTCATTATCTCATATAAGTCTGGTGTATTTGATTTGCTAGTTAAGGCAACACGTAATACAGTAGCTATATCTGCTACGTTTCCTTTAAAGTTCTCCGGATTTTTTTTGTATTCTTTCATATTGCTTGCATATCCTAATTCTTCAGCTAGTTTTTTAACATTATTAAACCATTCTTCTTGTGATTCATCAGTATAATAGTTTTCAATATATTTGTTAAGAATTTCAGTGATTTCTTTTTTATCTGTTATTTTTTGCCATTCATATTCACTGATTTTTTCATTATAAATATCATCATACATATACCATATTAAATCTTCTATATCTGAATAATGTGCGATATCTTTTCTAGGTTTTACTTTTTCTCTTTCAATGTTAAGTATTCCTTTATAATATTCTTTGTCTTTTTCTATTATTTTTACTAGATTTTCATTGTATTTTTTAGCCCAACTGTATGATTGCTCAAACAATTCTTCAGCACTCATTTTAGAAATTATTTCTTTTGATATATTATTTAATTTATCTAGGTCATATAATGCTCCTGAAGATGACATTTTTTGAGGATTGAATTTGAAATCTAAATATGACTCATCTGGGTTTTCAGTATGCCATATTTCATAATTTGAGTTAATAATTGTCATTAATGATTCTATAACTGCAAGTGTTGGATAACCTAATTCATCATAATAACTCATTGAGGCTTCAGGATCTTTTCTTTTAGATATTTTTCTAATACTTTCTCCATCTTTTTTTATTATTAATGGTGTATGAATATAATTTGGTGGTGTAAAGCCAAATGCTTCAAACATTTGAATATGTTTAGGAACAGATGGTAGCCATTCTTCTCCTCTTACTACATGTGTTGTATGCATTAAATGATCATCGACAACATGGGCAAAATGGTAAGTAGGAAGCAAATTATCACTTTTCATTATTACATCATCTATATCATTTTCATTTAGATGTAGTCTACCTTTTACTAAATCATTAAAAATAATTTTATTTTCAAAATTTCCATTTGATCTAAATCTTATTACATACGGTTCTTTATTTTTAATTTTATTTATAGCTTCTTCTACACTTAGAGTATTACAACGAGCATATCTTCCATAATATCCAGGTCTCATTTTTCTTTCTTCTTGTGTATGTCTCATTTCATCTATTTCGTCTTTTGTACAAAAGCATGGATAAGCTCTTCCAATTTCAATTAAATGTTTTATAAATGCATGATATATTTCTTTTCTTTCGCTTTGTATGTATGGACCATAATTTCCCTTTGTTTCACCATTATATTCATATTCATCAGGTACAATATTATAATGATTCAAAGTTGAAGTTATTAATTCAACTGCTTTTTCTACTTCTCTTTTTTGATCAGTATCTTCATTTCTTAAATAAAACACACCATCTGTATTATTAGCAATAGTAAAATCTATTAATGCTTGAAAAAAGCCACCTAAATGCATATAACCAGTTGGAGAAGGTGCAAATCTTGTTACACATGCACCTTCTTTTAAATTTCTTTCAGGATATTCCTTTTCATAGTCTTCAACAGTTTTTGTAATATTAGGAAATATTAAATTAGCTAAATCTTTATTTGTCATACTTTTCTCCTCTATCTATATAAAATAAATTTATTAAACATATTGGTTGCCCTAGTTAGATTCGAACTAACGCATCTCGGAGTCAGAGTCTGATGCCTTACCGCTTGGCCATAGGGCAATTTAACAAATATATTTTATCACAAATTATATTAAAGTTAAAGAAAAAACAAACATTTAGTTTGTTATTCAGTTCTAAGTGCGTCAACTGGATCTTTTTTAGCAGCTATTTTTGCAGGTATAAAGCCACCTATAACAGTAAGTAACACACTTATCATTATAAGAATTATTGCATGTACTGGATTAAGTTTTGCAACGTTTTTTAATTCAGTTAAATTTTGTATAATTGAATTAGCCGGTATAATAAGTAATCTTGATATAAGTATACCAAGTAATCCAGAACATAAACCTATTATAAACGTTTCAGCATTAAAAACTCTTTTTATATCTTTTTTTCTAGCTCCTAGTGATCTTAAAATTCCAATTTCTTTTGTTCTTTCAAGCACACTTATATATGTTATAATTCCTATCATAATTGATGAAACAACTAGTGAAATTGAAGAGAATGCTATTAAAACAACTGTAATAGCGTCCATAATATTATTTGTAAGTGATGAAATCATCGATGCCATATCTGTATATTCAATTTTGTTTTCTTCTCCTAAATCTTTATTATACTCATCTAAATAATCCGTAATTTTTTCTTTTGTTTCAAAGTTTTTAGGGTATATATAAATTGCACTTGGAATACTTTCAGCACCTAAATATGAGAGTACATAATCTTTTGTGTTATAACTATTACTATTTTCATCAAATGGTTGACCAGACAAAACATTTATATTTGATGTTTCTTGAGCTTTTACAATTTTAGAATCTTTGTTTTTGCTTATTATTAAGTCTACAAGTGAATTTGTATAACCTATTCCACTACCACTTGTCATAGATTCTTTTTCTTCTTTTCCTCTTATTATTGCTTGAACTTTTAAAGTTATACTGTTTTTGCTATTGTAAAGAGTTTCATAATTAGTGTTAGGTATAAAAATTCCGTTAAATTCACTATAATATTCATCATTTATTACAACTTTCAATTCTTTGTTTAATATTTCATCAAATGTTACTTTATCTTCTTCATTAAAACCAAGTTGTTTTAATGTTGACATATATACTTGGTTTTTGCTATCAACTTGCAATATCAAACCTGGTTTTGAATCATCTATTTCTCCATATAATATATCATAATTATTCTCTATGACTTCTAAATTATTTTTACTCTTTGAATTTGTTGGTAGTAATGTCCATGGTTGAGTATTCATATTTGTTGTATCTACTAATTTATATGTATTGTTATTTTTACTTATAATATTAAATCCTATGCTTTTTTGATATGATATGCCTGCTATATTATTTACATCTATATTATCTATGTATTCTATATATTTTTTAGTAATTACATTTTTGTGGGTTAGTGTTTCACTTATGTCTTGTTGTGAATATACTATTTTTTTATCTGTATATTTTTCTAAATTTTCATTCGCACCTTTTAACTGAGATATCATATTATCATCCATTGTCATTGCTTGTGTTGATACGATAATTGGTGCTTGAGATAATGTATCTTTTTCAAATTCATCAATTTTTATTTGAAAACCATTTGATAAAGCTAATATTAATGAAATTCCAATTATACCAATAGAAGATGCAAATGCTGTAAGTGCAGTTCTTCCTTTTTTTGTTTTAATGTTATTAAATGAAAGATTTAATGCAGTTAAATAATTCATTGTAGTTTTTTTTATTTTATAGTTATTTAAGTCATCTTCTTTATTTTTTACTGGATTTGAATCATTAATTACTTCTCCATCTTTCATTTCTATTATTCTATTTGCATATGCATTTGCAAGTTCTGGATTGTGAGTTACCATTATTACTAATTTATCTTTAGCAATTTCTTTTATCAAATTCATTATTTGAATACTTGTATTAGAATCTAAAGCGCCTGTTGGTTCATCCGCGAGTATTATATCTGGGTTATTAGCAAGTGCACGTGCGATTGCAACACGTTGCATTTGGCCTCCAGATAATTGATTTGGTTTTTTATTATAATGATCTTTTAATCCTACTTTTTTTAAAACTTCTATTGCTTTTTTTCTTCTTTTTTTAGGTGACACTCCACTAAGTGTCATTCCCATTTCTACGTTATCTAAAATACTTATATGACTTATTAAATTATAGGATTGAAATATAAATCCAATTGTATTATTTCTATAGCTATCCCAATCTGTGTCTTTAAATTTTTTTGTTGATTTTGAATTTATTATCAAATCACCACTTGTATATTTATCTAATCCCCCTATTATATTAAGCAAAGTTGTTTTTCCGCTACCTGAGGGACCTAAAATACTTACAAATTCATTTTTTCTAAATTCTAAATTTATTCCTTTTAATGCACTTTGTTTAAAATCTCCAGTTGAATATATTTTTTTTATATTTTTTAATTCTAACATATTGCCTCCTTTATAAGTATATATAATTATATATCTTAATATTATTGATAGTCAAACAACAAATTTCAAATTTTATTTATAATTTATAAAATTAAATTAAATATTTACATATATAAAGCTAAGTTTTAAAGTAATTATTATTAAATAGTATCTAATTAAATTTGTATTATTTAATTTTTTTTATTGCCTTGTGATATAATATTTTTATAGGTGAAGATAATATGAAATATGAAATGAAATTACAGCCTAAGTATTATAATTTTATACTTAATGGCACAAAAAGAATCGAAATTAGACTTTTTGATGAAAAAAGACAACAAATAAAAATTGGAGATACTATTAAATTTCTAAAAGAACCTAACTTAAACGAATCATTTAATGCTAAAGTTACTGGTTTATTAAGATACAATACTTTTGAGGACATGTTTAGAGATTTTGATATTTCTGTTTTATCTGATAAATCTATGACAAAGGAAGAATTAATTAATACTCTTGAACAATTCTATACTAAAGAAAAACAAAAACAGTATGGAGTTTTAGGAATAAGAATTGAGTTAATATAAAAGGTGGCAATGAATTGTATTTCATTTCCTTTTTTATTAAAATTTAGTATAAAAAATCACATTTTCTTAGATAAATGGAATAATCTATTAAATAATAGAAAAAGTAGCAATAATTTTTTGCTACTTTAATAGATTAATCAATTTTTTTCAACGATTTTACAGCCGGTCTTGGATTAAAATTACTAATTTCTACTTTATTAAACAAATCAATTTCTAAAAAAGATTCTATTCTACCCAATTCACTTATTTGAAGTGAATCTATCAAATTAAATTTAATTAATTCTATTAATTGGTTGTAATATGATTCTATACTTTGTTGTCCTTTATTTAATTCTTTTTCTTTTAATAATTTTTCTAGTTCTTTTAGTTTTTCTTTCTTTTTAGAAATATCTTTAGTATCAATTTTATTAAATTCTTTATTTACTAAGTCAATTCTATAATCTATAGTTGATTTAGTAGAAGTATCATAATTTAATATTTCATCTATAACTTCTGAATTACCATTTAAAAGTTGATTTATTAATTCGACTAAATATGGTGGCTTATATTCGTCGTAACTATATAGATAAATATCTCTTGTTTCTTCAAAATAGTTTTTTTCTTTTCCAGTATAAGTATGTATATAATTTTTAATAATTTTACCAGTGAATCTTGGTAAATGATCGCTTTCATACTCTTCATGTTTTATAAAACTGCAATTATTTATAATTTTTTCTTTTAAAGTTTCAACTTCTTCTTTGTTAAAATCAATTTGATATTTTTCAATTACTTCGTCATTTTTTCTAAAATAAAGCATATTCAATCCCTCCATTATTAGATATTATATCATAGTTATTTGCCTTTGTGTATTATTAAATTTTTAAAATAAAACTACTTTCAATTTAATTTGAGAGTAGTTTTTATATTATCCAATCTCGAAAAATTCGAGTTTAGTATCAATCTGGTAGCGACGGGGAGATTCGAACTCTCGACCTACCGGGTATGAACCGGGTGCTCTAGCCAGCTGAGCTACGTCGCCATTTGTAACAAATTAATAATAACATATTTAATAACATTTGACAATACTAAATTAAAAAAAATAAAGGCATATGTAAAATATGCCTATCTATATATAAAACGCTAATAGCGATTAGCGTGCTATTAAATATGATTTTAAATATTATTTTTTATGCACTACTTTTAATATATACAAGTTAGTTTTATTTTATGCATTTTTTATTAATCTTTAATAATATATTCTTATCTTTTAATAATGTATAATTAATTAAACTACGTTATTAAAATTTATTATATTTTTTTATATCTAATGAATTAATATAATCATTAAATTCTTTAAAACTCAAACCTGGTTTAACATCAAAATATTCTGTTACTGGTCTTGATACTCCACCCGACATTTCAATATAAATTTTGTTTATTTCTTCAATTGCATTATTTTCATCTGTAAAATCATATATTCCTTTTCTTTCACTATTAGGATGTTCTATTTGATGTACACCAGTTTCATTATAATATAAAATAAAACAGTGTAAATGTTCATCTTGATCATCATTAATTTCTCCACATTCATAAATTCTTGTACAAAACATTTTGTTTTTAATATTTAAAGTATTTAAAAGTTCATGCATTAATAATACTTGTTCTATACAGGTTCCAATTTTATATTCTAATATTTGTTCAATACTCAATGTTCTATAATTTTTTCTAAACCCTTTTAAACTATTTATATGTTTTTCTCCATTTAAACCTATATACCCATATTCTATATTATCCATGTAATTTAAAATATCACTTGGTGTTTTTATATTTATCATATTAATCACATCCAATACATATTGTATCATATTAATTCGTATTCCCTAGCAATTATTCTATTATCTGAACAATATTTTATGACATACTCATTATCTTGTTTACAAATAATAATACCTACTGTGCTATTTTCTTCAATAGTTTTAACATTTTTATCAATGTAATTCATATAAGTCATAATTTGACCCGTGTGTTCTTTCTTTAACTCAGTAACTTTTAATTCTATTGCTACATAACATTTATATTTTATATTATATAAAAGTAAATCTATATAGTTATATCTACCATTAATTTTGATTTTATATTCATTTTTAATAAAAGTAAAACTTTCTCCTAATTCTTCTAAAAATGATGAAATGTCTTCTAAGATTAGTTTTTGTAATACTTTTTCTGAAAATATATCATACTTATTGTTATTTTTAATCATAATTGGGCTCTTTACAAAATCAATAATATTAGACTCATTCTGAATCATTAATCTATTTTTAGTATGTTCTGGTAATCTTTCATATTTATTAGCTTTTATTCTTTCTCTTAATTGTCTAATTGATAAATTACTTGATTCAGCTATCTTAGCATAATAGTGAAATTTATTTTCCTCAAACCAAAGAATTTCACAATAATGACTCCAACTTAATTTGGCAGACATTGTCTGCCATTTTTGAAATACTTTATAAAATTGTCTCATATTTCTCAAATTTCTTTGACTATATCCTGAACCTAATTCTTCAGTTAATCTTATTGAATACTCTTTAATAATATTTTCTCAATATTTATTTCCTGCATCTAATAATAACTTACCAACATTATAATAAGTATTTAAATCGCTTTTATTAATCGAGTAACTTTTGACTTTCCTATTTATCTCATTATTTATTAATTCATTTTTTATCTCATTATAATAATTCATATTATTCCTTTCTATTGCGTACAAGTTTCAATTTTTAATTTGTTATTTTTAATTTTAAACATAATACTACCAACTTGATCCGTCCTATAAATTTTAGAGTATTTTAAACTATTTAATACTTCTTTATTTGGATGACCATATCTATTGTTTTTTCCAACACTAATTATTGAGTACTTTGGATTTGCTTCATTTATAAAAGACTTACTACTGCTTGTCTTACTTCCATGATGCCCTACTTTAAGTACATCTATATCACTTATATTATATTTATCTAAAATATCTTTTTCTTTCTCTATTCCAGAATCTCCCATAAACATGAACTTATAACCATATAATTCTGTATATATAACATTTGAGTTATCATTTTCATTATCATATTCTTTTGTATTTAAAAAATATAATTTGTTGTTATCGATATTTAGTTCTTTAATACACGAATAATATTCTATTTCCTTTTTATCTAATACTTTAATTAAATCTTTTTCTAAATCGTTATAAGAACCACAATTAAGAATAACTTTGTCTACTTTAAAATTATTAACAAAATTTATTGCCTCGCCCATGTGATCAAAGTCTCCATGTATTGACATATGTTTATGCATACGAATTTAATCAAATATAATGTTATATAAAAGAGACTTATTTCTAAGCCTCAATTTACTAATACTATTTTCTTATTAATCTATTAACTTCCTCTTTTGCTTTTTCAGGAGATTCAAAAACCATTGTTTCAAAATATTCAGATTGTAAATTATAAAAATATCTTTGTTTATTTGCAACGTTTTGTGGAAATATTATTTTATGAGTAGACTCAAATTCGTCAGCTTTTGTATATGGAATTTGAACAGTTTCATAATATTTAGCTTCTAAGTTTTGATATAGAACATAATTTGCTTTATGGTCATTCCTACTTACTAAAATATCACAAGAGCCATGAACAATGTCAATTTCATTATTATACTTATACGTTCCTATATATACATACATTTCCTCATCAGGAGTTATTGTTGTATTACTTACTGCAATATCAATAATTTTTTTGTTAGTAAATTTTTCAATTCCAGTATTTCTTCCTGTTGTTTTTTCTTTGAATAAATTTAATAAATTTAAATATTTTTTAATTTCATCTGTTTCTTCTAATTTTTTTATTTCTTCTTGAATCTCTAATACTTCATTTCTTTTTTTTATTAATTGTTCTACTTTTTCTTTTAATTCTTTTAACTCTTCAATTTTCATATAACACCATCCAGTATCTATATTATATCATACTAATTCATATTCTCTAACAGCAATTCTCTCATCTGAGCAATATTCTATTACAAATCTATTTTCTCTTTTACATATTAATATTCCTATTGTATTATTGTTACTTATTTCTTTTATATGTTTATCTATGTAGTTCATGTATTTTTGAACTTGTGATATATATTCAACTTTAAATTCTGTTACTTTTAATTCGGTTACTACATAACAATTAAATTTTACATTAAATAATAACAAATCTATATAATGATTTCTATCACCTATTTTAATTTTATATTCACTACCCATAAAAGCAGATGAATTACCGAGTTCTTTCATAAATGATTCTATATCTTCTAATATTAAATTATGTAACGCTTTTTCAGTGGCTATATCAATATTATTCTTATTTCTAATTAATATGGGATTGGGGACTAAATCTGTTGTTTCAATTTCATCATCAAGTATTAATTTGTTTTTAGTTTCAATGGGTAATCTTTCATATTCATTAGATTTAATCTTAAATTCTAATTCTCTAACTGATAAATTTTTATTTATTGTATCTTTAATATAATAATTCATAGAATCAGTTTCTAAACTGAATAATAATCTTAAATGACTCCATGTCAATTGTGTCCACACTGTGGACACTTTTTCATTACTAAATATATTGTATAATTGTTTCATTCTAAATAATGTTCTTCTATTATATTTTTTACCAACTTCAACAACTAATTTTTGAGAGTATTCATCTATAACATTATCTCCATATTTTCCTCCAGCCTCAGTTAATAATCTCCCTATTTCAAAATATGTAATAACTTTATGTCTTTCTTTCGAATAGTCCTTTACATTTGAATAAACTTCATTATCTATTAACTTTTTTTTATCTCGTTGTAATAGTTCATATCTTACTCCTTTCTAAATTTTTCGACAATGTCGAAAATTTTTACGGACTGCATGTTTCTATTTCTAATTTATCATTTTTTATCTTAAACATAATACTTCCATCTTGATCTGTTCTATATATTTTAGAGTTTTCTAGATTATTTAATATTTCTTTATTCGGATGCCCATATCTATTATTCTTGCCAACACTAATAATCCCATATTTAGGATTTATTTCATCAATAAATTCTTTACTACTACTTGTTTTACTTCCATGATGTCCTACTTTTAATACATCAACGTTAGATAGATTATATTTATCTAATATATCCTTTTCTTTATCTACTCCTGCATCTCCCATAAACATGAACTTATAACCATTAAGCTCTGTATAAATAACATTTGAATTATCATTTTCATTGTCATATTTTTTCGTTTGAAGAAAATATAACTTGTTATTATCAATATTTAATTCTTTAACACATGAATAATATTTTATCTTCTTTTGATTTAATACTTTAATTAATTCTTTTTCTAAGTCATTAAACTCTCCACAATTAAATACTACTTGTTCTACTTTAAAGCCATTAACTAAATTGACCGCCTCGCCCATGTGATCATAATCTCCATGAGTTAAAACTAAATAATTAATTTTTTTTATTCCAATTGACTTTAAATATGGAATTATTGTTGATGTTGATATTTCATAATTAGTTTTAGTAAAATTAACTATCCCTCCTGTATCTATAAGAATATTACCTTTATTATTAGGAAAAGCAATCATCAAAGAATCGCCTTGACCTACATCAAGCATAGTAACAATTAGATTTTTATTAAAATAATTAATATTTGAATAAATTAGAATTAAAGTTATAATTGGTAAAACATAGATATATTTTTTTACTAAAACTTTATTTAAACATATTAATGTTAATAAATAATATATGACAATCATTATTAAATTCATTTTTCCAATTATTATATTTATACTTAAAGTATTATTTATATAAATAGAAATATTTTCCATAAATTTAACAATTATATAAAATATATTATCTAAAAAAGGAAATATCAAACTTATTAATGAAAATGGAAAAATAATTATAGAAATAAATGGTACAAATATAAGATTTAATAATGGACTAATTAAGTTGATTTCAAAAAAATTATTAATAACTATTGGTAAACTTATAAAAAAAGATATTAATGATGTCATTAATAATTTTGAAAAATAGTTTTTAAAATTATTAATTTTCTTAGAAAATAATATAAGTATTATTGAAATTATAAAAGTAAATTTAAATCCTATACTATATATATAAAATGGATTATACATTAACAAAATTAACAATATTAACATTATTATTTCTATAGTTTTTAAATTGAATTTAAATTTTTTATTTATATAAATTAATAAAAACAATAAAAATGCTCTTAATATTGATGATGAAAAATTTGTTATAAAAGTATAAAACAATAAAATAAAAATTGTTATTATATAACTTATATCATGATTTTTTGTTATTTTTTTTAATAAATACATAAGTAGTGTTGATATTAATGTAATGTGCATTCCTGATACAGCAAATAAATGACTTATTCCATTATTCTGAAAACTTTTTTTGGTATCTTGTTCTAATAAGCTTGTATTTCCTAATATAAATGTATATAAATAATCTTTGGTTTTAAAATTATTTATATAATTTATTAATAAATTTTTTGCTTTAAAAAATATATTATCAGTATCTTTTATATATGTTATTTTATTTGCAGTTAATACAAAATATATTTTTTCACTTAATAAATAATTTTTATAATTAAATAAATTAAAATTTGTATTTTTTTTAGGATAATCTAACTTTCCTTCAACTTTGATAATACTTCCTATTTTTAGGTTAGAATAATTTTCATTTTTTTTTATATAATAATTTATTAATATTTTTTCATCTGTATTTAATTTTATAGTTATTTTTTCATTTTTTATTTTAACGTCTAATATTTCTCCTATAAATTCATTTTTATTAGGAAGAGGTTTTGTTTTAAATGTTAAAAATTTAACTATAATTAATGTTATACTAATACATAAAAATAATATTTTAAGTAGTAATAAGATCTTTAATTTTTTCAAATAATGAGTCACCTATTCCACTTACATTTTTAATGTCTTCTATTGTTTTAAAGTTACCATTACTATTTCTATAATTAATTATATCTTTTGCTTTTGATAACCCTATGCCTGGTAGAGAATCTAATTCACTATCTGTTGCAGTATTAATCGGAATTTTTTTATTTTCGGTTTTTGTTTCAGTTATATTAACATCATTATTTATGCAAGCATTATTAATTTTATCTTCACAATTGCATTCTGTTTCAATGTATTTAATTATTGTTTCTTTATTATCAAGCTTTTTTATTTCATTTTTATTATATACTTTAATTACCATTTCATCTTTTACTATTTTACTTAAATTTATCAAACTAGTATCTGCTTCTTTTAATAGCCCACCTGCTATATTTATTACATCAATTACTCTATCATTTTCTTTCATTTGATAAACTCCTGGATTTTTAACACTTCCTTTAATATCTACTTTTATTGTAACATTTTGATCATTTTCTTTAGTTTCTATTTCTTCAGCATATACAAATTCATTTTTAGTGTTTTTATGAAATAAGCTTATAAATAATATCATAATTAAGATTATAAATACAAATAATGAAATAAAAATATGTTTATACTTTACTAATTTCTCTATCATAATTATCACCTCCTACTTATATTTACAATATTAATTTTTAAATTCCTTTTAAAATGAAAAAAAAATATCAAGTTTTGATATTTTATACTTTAATTAATTTTCTTCTTGTTTCTATATTAACTCTTTGAACTATTGATAAAGAAATAATTAATGATAGTGTAAACGAACCACCATAGCTTAAAAATGGTAATGGGACACCTGTTAGTGGTATTAGCGCAAATAAGCCACCTAAATTAACAAGCATATGCATAAATATGTATGTAGCAACACCTAAGCATATATATTTTCCTCTTATTGTAGATGCATTAGCTGAAATTTTAAGTATTTTATATACAACATAAAACATAACTATCAATATAAGTGTTCCTTTTAAAAATCCTTGTTCCTCAGCTATTATTGAGAAAACCATATCTGTATGAGGTTCTGGTATATAAGAATATTTTTGTTTGCTATTCCCAATTCCATTACCAAGTAAACCACCGTTATTAATAGCAATAAATCCATTACATATTTGATATCCACCTGTTTCATAATTGCTACATGGATTAAAATAATTAAAACGTGCCATTTGTGCCTCTGATAGAACATGTCCCGTTACTGATTTCATAATTAAGATTGCAAATAAAAATAGTACTGTTAATAGGCCAATTACTTTTATTTTTTCTTGTTTTAGTATTGGACTTGCAAAAAACATTACAAAAAATATTGCTACTATTATAAGCATTGTACCTAAATCTTTTTGTAAAAATATTATTGCAGGTATCATTAATCCTACAAAAAGTATCAATCCTATAACATTATAATGTTTAAGATTTTTATTTCTTAAAAATTTATAATATTTATCAAATATAAGTGCTAAGCATACAATAATGATTGGTTTTGCAAATTCACTTGGTTGAAATGTAAATCCCATTATACTAATCCAGTTTTTCGCACCTCTGTTTAATGATCCATAAAGAAGTAAGTATACAAGTAGTGTTCCTATTCCAAGAAAACAAAGAGTAAAAATTTGTTTATATTTTTTTGTATTGGTTCTTAAAATAAAAAGACAAGCAATAAATCCAGCACCCAATATTATTAGTTGCTTTGAAAAATAATAAAATATAGAAACTCCATATCTTTCTACAGCTTCACTACTAGATGCAGTTACTATATTAAACAAACCAAATATAAATAATCCAATGGTTGAAAATAATAATGGTTTATCCATATCTTTGTAGATTCCACTAATACCTTTCATTTATAATCACCTACTATAGATATAATATCACATTTTTTATTTTATTCAAATATAACATATGTATAAAAAAATAAAAAATAGACATTTTATATAACAATTTTTTATTAATATTAATAAACTATATTAGAGAATGGAGGTATTAATATGTATTATTATGGTGGATACCAAGGATATGGTTGCGGCCAACCATGTGGTGGTTATTCAGGCGGTGGATATGGAACAGGATATGGAGCAGCAATTATATTAGTTTTATTTATATTATTAGTTATAGTAATTGGTGCTCGTGCTTTTAATCCTGGACCTAATCGTTAATAAAAAAGCTTCGATTATTTCGAAGTTTCTTTTATTTTATATAATTTTATGATACAATATCTTCTGGAGTTGGTTCTATGTTTAAAAAATTAAATATTTTAGATGAAAAAGAAAAAATTTTACGTGAAACTGCTAAAGAAGTTATTTTTCCTTTAACTAAAGAAGATAAAAAACTGATACAAAATTCTATTGATCAATTAACATATAGTCAAATCGAAGAATATGAAAAAAAATATGATTTAAGACCAGGCATGGGGCTTGCTTTCCCACAACTTGGATTAAGCAAAAGAATCATAATAATCGTACATGAATATGAAGACGGTAAATTTGATAATTATGTTGTTATTAATCCTAAAATAGTAAGTAATTCTGAAGAGATTATTGCAGCAGAAGCTGGTGAAGGATGTTTAAGTGTTAATAGAGATGTAGAAGGACATGTTCCTAGATTCGCAAGAGTGACAGTTGAAGGTTATGATGAGAATGGAAACAAAATTAGAATTAGAGCAAGGGAAGAATTATCAATAGCATTTCAACACGAAATAGATCATTTAAATGGTATATTATTCTTTGATAGAATTAATAAGAAAAAACCATTTTATTCTGAAAATGAAATAAGATTAATATAAAAACAGTTTAGTTATTTTGTTCTAAACTGTTTTTCTTTGAATAAATACAACCACAATAATTTTGTCTATATAAATTATACATTTTTGATAGCTCTATACTACGTTTATATCCTTCTTTCTTTTTGAAATCAGAATATAAATATTTAACTTTATATTTTTCTTCAAGTTCTTTTCCTATTTCATTTAATACTTGAGAATTTTTATATGGACTAACTGTTAGAGTAGTCCCAAAAAAATCATAGTTATTATTTTTAGCAAATTGTACTGTTTTTTCTAATCTTAATTTATAACATTTGTGGCACCTACTACCACCCTCTTTTTCATTTTCCATTCCTTTTATTAGATTTTCATAAACCTCATTATCGTATTTACAATCTATAATGTTAATTGGATTAATAGATGGCAGTTCATTTATTAATCTGATTTGTTCATTAAGTCTTTTTTTATATTCATTATAAGGGAAAATATTAGGATTATAATAAAGGATAGTAATTTTAAAATACTTACTTAAATATTCTAGTACATAACTACTGCAGGGAGCACAGCAACTATGAAGAAGCAACGTTGGTGTTTTATCTTCAATGTTGTCTATAATGCTTTCAAGCACTAATTGATAATTAGTTTTCATTATGGATTTAATCTAGTTGGTCCTCTATAAATTAATGTTGCTTCTCTTATATTGTCTATTTCAAATATTTGCATAAGTATTCTACCCATACCAACACCAAACCCTCCATGAGGTGGGCAACCATATTTAAAGAAATCTAAATAAAATTGTAATAAACTAGGTTCTATTCCTTTTTCAATAATTTGTTTCTTTAAAATATCATATCTATGTTCTCTTTGCGCTCCACTTGTAATTTCAAGTCCTTTAAATAGTAAATCGTATGTTTGAGTTTCTCCTTTTTCATCTTTCATTACATAAAATGATCTTGCACTGTAAGGAAAGTTTGTAATAAATACAAAATCACTATTATATTTTTCTTTAGCATATTTGCAAATTAATTCTTCTTCTTTTCTTTCTAAATCGTCTGTTTTTTCAGATACAAAATTATATTTTTCTTTAATTATTTTTTTTGCATCCTCAAATTTTATTTTAGGGAATTCCATACTTACATCTGAAACTTCAACATTGAAATATTTTTTTATTTCTTCTCCATATTTTTCTTTTAATTTTGAAATAAAATATTTTATCCAATTTTCTTCTTCCTTCATTACATCTTCTACAGAGTTTATCCATGATATTTCAACATCTATCATCTCGATTTCTGTTGCATGATAACTTGTATGAGAATTTTCTGCTCTAAATACTGGACCTATTTCAAATATTTTGTCAAATCCTGATGCCATTGTCATTTGTTTATAAAATTGTGGAGATTGCGATAAACATGCTTGTTGACCGAAATAATCTAATTTAAACATTTCTGCTCCACTTTCTGCACTACTCGCGCTTATTTTAGGAGTATGGATTTCAGTATAATCATTATTATACCAGTATTCTCTCATCATTTGTTCTATATATGATTGGCACTTAAATAATAATTGATTTTCCACTCTTCTTAAATCTAAATATCTATAATCAAGTCTTGTTTCTCTTAATGTATTATCTTTGTTTTTTAAATCAATTGGTAATTCAACATCGGATGTACTTGTTACTTCTATTTTGCTTGGAATTATTTCTAATCCATTTAATTTTACTTTTTCATTTTTTACAACTTTTCCAGTCACTTTTATTGTACTTTCAAGTGGTAATGTGTCAATTATTTTAACCAATTCTTTATTATTTTCATCTTCTTTTTCGATTGTTATTTGTACTTTATCAAATTTATCTCTTAATATTACAAATTGTACATATTGTAAATTTCTTATATTATCTACAAATCCTTGTATTACTATTTCTTTATTTTCTTGATCGATTAATTCTTTTATCTTCATATTTTATCCTTTCTTACTTATATGACGTGTATATACTGCATCACTTGCATTACTGTAAACATTATAATTATAATCAAACATGTTTTTTTGTTCTTTTGTTATACTTACACCATAATATGATGGATTTGGTATATCAAGTATTGGGTTTGGTGAATAAAATCTATGAGCATATCTTACAAACCCATATTTATGTATAAGTAAATTTAATGAATCAAAGCAATTTGTTTTTGTAACATCGTTAGTAAAAGATTTTATATATTGTTCTGCCCATTCATAATGTGTATAATTAGAATTATTCTTAATATTTTTTACTTTGTAATATTCACCATCAGGGCCTATAAAAAGTTCAAATCCTTTTACCTGTTCGGGAAAATAATATTTATTAAAGTCGAGTACTGCTTCCATTTTATATATTCCTATCTAAATATTCCACTAACTTATCAAATTCTATTTTTTCTTCTGTTTTTTCATGATTATTTTTTATAGTTGCTACATTTGTTTTAATTTCTTCTTCACCTATTATTATTACAAATTTTGAATTTAATCTATCTGCTTGTTTAAAATTTGATTTGATATTTCTATTTAAGTAATCCATGTCTACTTTAAAACCATTCATTCTTAAATTATTTGTTACATTTAATGACTTTTGTTTTTCATTTTCACTCATTGGTATAATATAAACATCAATACCATCATCCTCTATTACATTTATATTTTCATAATCAAGAGCTGTTAAAAGTCTTTCAAATCCAAGCGCGAATCCAATACCAGCAGTACTTGGTCCACCTATTGTTTCAACTAAATTATTATATCTTCCACCAGCACACAATACATTTTGACTTCCAAAACCTTCTACATTAGCTTCAACTTCAAATACAGTATTTGTATAATAATCTAAACCTCTAACTATTTTTGGATTTACAACGTATTCAATATCCAAGGCTTCTAGGTATTTTTTTACATTTTCAAAATGTTTTTTGCTTACCTCATTTAAATAATCTAAAATACTTGGTGCATTTTTTAATATTTCTGTTTCTTTATCTACTTTACAATCTAATATTCTAAGGGGATTTTTTAAAAATCTAGTTTTACAATCTTCACATAATGTATTTATATGAGGTTTAAAATATTCTATAAGTGCATCTCTATAGTTTTTTCTTGATTCTGCATCACCAAGTGAATTAATATTTACCTTAATTCCTTTTAAACCTAGAAGTTTATAAAAATTAACAGGTATACTTATTATTTCTGCATCAATCATTGGATCATTTGTTCCAAATACTTCTACACCAAATTGATAAAATTCTCTATATCTACCTGATTGTGGTCTTTCGTATCTATACATTGGACCATAATACCAAGTTTTGATTGGTTGTTCTGTTCTTGCATACATTTTATTTTCTATGAAACTTCTTACAACACCTGCAGTTCCTTCTGGTCTAAGTGTAATATTTCTATTTCCTCTATCTGTAAAATCATATGTTTCTTTTGAAACAATATCAGATGTTTCACCTACTCCCCTATGAAATAGGTCACTTGCTTCAAATAATGGTGTTCTTACATATTCATAGTTATATTTTTCCATAAGTGCTTTTAACAAATTTTCTAAATAAACTATTTTTTTTCCAGTATTGCCATATACGTCATATGTACCTTTTTGTTTTTGTATCATTTTATCACTCCTTTATATAAAAAAAGTCCTTAAAATATAAGGACGAATTATCGCGGTGCCACCTTAATTCATGTATAAACATGCTCTTAATTCCTTATAACGTAGGAAAACGATTATTTATTGATTTTAACGTCTTCATTATAAAATATTTAATGTTTTCACCAACCACATTTTCTCTAAAAAATATTTTTATAATTACTAATTAAAAAATAATTTATAGGTAGATTATACCTTTTTTTTCTTTATTAGTCAATAGTTTCTATATGAGTTAAAATCCAACTATAATCTGATTGATTATATATGTTTCTACAAAAAGGGCATACACCAGAAGTATTTACACTTATACTAGCACCACAATTGGGGCATTTTTTAATTATTGATGCAATTTTAAAATTTCTTATTTTTTCAAGAGTCAAAAAGTTTGTTTTTTCAACTCTTGATTTATTATTCCCACTTACTAATTTGTTTGTAGTTTTATCTACTATATAATCCATGTAACGAGAAATTAATTTTACTTTTATAATAAATTTTTCTTCTGAAATTTTTATATCTACAATATCCGTAGATTTTACATTTAATTCATCGTACATTTGTCTTAGGTTTTTACTATTTAATTCTTCTAATTTTTTTTCATATTCCTCGTAAACGTCTTTACTTATAAAGTGAGCTACTCTTTTTAGGTTTGAAGTCATATATGACATATGTAACATAACAAACATGTTATCTATTTGAGTTTTAAATGCACTTTCTGTAAATGTTGGATCTAAATTAATTAATTCGTTCATATTTCCTCCTATAATTGTCTTTGATTAAGTGATTGTTTTTTAGATAATACCCATTTTGAAGTATTTCTTGTTATGATAGCACGGCAATATTCACATGTTGTAGAATTATCATCATTAATTTCTGCTCCACAGTTTGGACATTTATTTACTTTTTCTCCTACTGATTTTATGTAAGTAAGTTCATATGTAATTTCAATTTTATTTTTATCATTTCCTCTTACAACTTTATTTTGACTATCAACTATATAATCATAGCAATTAACAGTCATTATTACTGTAGCTGTTTCAATATTGTTTTCTATTTTTAAATTAGTTAAAGAAGCAGTTACTAAATTTATTTCTTTCATAATGTTTTTTTCATTTTTTACTCTTAATGTATCTAATTGCATTGAATACATATTATATAACTCATCTGTTGTAAGTGTTCTAATTTTTCCATCATCTAAATTCATCCAAGCTTCTTGTACATCTTTATATATATTAAATGCTTCATTTTTAAATTCATATAAGTTTAAGTTAGGATCTATTTTACTTATTAAATCTAAATCCATATCTTTTGATTTTATAATTTGTTTTTTTTCTGTCTTTCGTTTACTTATTTCATTTTCAATTACAAATACTACGATAAATAGTACTACTACAATCATAAGCGATGTTAAAGAAGCAGGTTTTCCTGAACCACTTGAAGAATCACTTGAATCCCAACTTGAAGAACTATCCCAACTATCAGAAGAACCACCCCAACTGCTTCCACCTGAATCATAACTACTATCAAATCCAGAATCTGCATCTACTTTAGTTATTTTTATTGTATTTGCTCCAACAACAAGGGTTAAAAATAATATTAAATATATTGTTACTTTTTTTAATTTATTCATTTAAAAAACTTCTTTCTTTTATTTATTATTTAAATTTTTGTAAACTGTATTAACATTACATAAAAGCATAGCAACTGTCATTGGACCAACACCACCAGGTACTGGTGTTATTAAGCTTACTTTGTTTTTTACATTTTCATAGTCTACATCGCCATACAATTTTCCATCAATCCTATTTATGCCGACATCAATAACTACACTATCTTTTTTTACCATATCTTCTGTTATTAAATGTTTTTTACCAACAGCGACTACAAGTATATCTGCATTTTTTGTAAATTCTTTCAAATTGTTTGTTTTTGAATGACAAACAGTTACTGTTGCATCATTGTTTAGAAATAAACTTATTAGAGGTTTTCCTACTAGTTTACTTCTTCCTACTATAACTACATTTTTCCCAGGTATAGATACACCTGATTCTTCTAATAATTTGATTATTCCCTGAGGGGTACAAGAAACTAGACATTTTTTATTATTTATAAGTTTTCCAACATTTATATCAGTTAATCCATCTACATCTTTATTTCTTGATATATAGTTGATTAGTTTTTCTTCATTAAATTTTTCTGGAATTGGTAATTGTAATAATATTCCATGAACATATTCATCATTATTTAATTCTATTATTTTGTTTATTATTTCTATTTCTCTTGAGTCTTCATCAAATTTTATATGTTTTAAATATATTCCAACTTCGCTACATGCTTTTTGTTTTGCACTAATGTATACATTACTGGCTTCATCATTACCAATTTGGATAACAGCTAAGCAAGGTTTTATCATATATGTTTTTATTTCTGCTTTTAATTCTTCTTTTATTTTTGTGCTAATTATTTTACCATCTATATTACTCATTATATCCCTCAATTTCTAATGGAAATTTTTTCATAAGATTTAATATTTGTTCTTTTAAATCATTCATTATTTTTTCATTATTATAGTTTTTTAGTGCGGAAACTATTATATTTCCGATTTCTATAAATTCTTGTTCTTTTAATCCTCTTGTTGTCATTGCTGGGCTTCCTATTCTAATACCACTTGTGACAAAAGGTGATTCTGTTTCATTTGGTATAGTGTTTTTATTTACTGTTATATTTATGCTTTCTAAAATTTTTTCTGCTTCGGCACCAGTTAATCCTATAGATTTAACATCTACTAATATTAAATGATTATCCGTGCCGCCTGATACAATTCTTATATTATTCTCAATTAAAACGTTACACAAAGCTTTTATGTTTTTTAATACTTGTTCTTGATATAATTTGAATTTTGGATTTAGAGCTTCATAAAAGCATTGTGCTTTAGCTCCTATTACATGCATTAACGGCCCACCTTGTATCCCAGGGAATATTGTTTTATTAATTCTTTTAATTATTTCTTCATTATTAGTAAGTATTAATCCACCTCTTGGGCCCCTTAATGTTTTATGCGTAGTAGATGTAACTACATCAGCATAGTATAGTGGATTTTCATGAAGTGAAGTTGCAACTAATCCAGCAATGTGTGCCATATCTACCATTAAAATTGCCCCGCACTTATCACAAATTTCTCTAAATTTTTTAAAATCTATTTTTCTTGAATATGCACTAGCACCTGCAACAATCATTTTAGGTTGTTCTTTTAGTGCTTTTCTTTCTAGTTCTTCATAATCTATAAGTTCTGTTTCTTTGTTTACCTCATATGATACAAAATCATAGTCAATACCACTAAAATTTATACTATGTCCATGAGTTAGATGCCCTCCATGAGATAAATTCATTCCCATCACCTTATCATGTGGTTTTAAAAGGGCTCTATATACTGCCATATTTGCGCTACTACCACTATGTGGTTGAACATTCGCATATTTGCAATCAAATAGAAGACAGGCATATTTAATTGCAAGTTTTTCTATATCATCAATGTATTTGCAACCACCATAATATCTTTTTCCTGGGTATCCTTCTGCATATTTATTTGTTAAAATACTACCCTGAATTTTTAAAATATCATTGGAAACAAAATTTTCTGATGCAATCAACTCTATATTTTCATTTTGCCTCTTATATTCGTTAATAAGGGCTTGTTTAATATTATTATCCATAGTCTATCACCAATATCATTATACTATAAATATAAACAAAAAAAACATATTAAATATGTTTTTTTACATTAATATACATTAATTTGAAGTATTTTCACTACAATTATTATTTTCTGTAGAACATGCAGAAGAGCTATCTTCTTGTTTTTCAGTTGTGCTTTGTTTTTCATCTTTCAAAGTTTGTTCATTTTTTATTTCTTCTGTGTCTATTTCTGTTTTTGCTTCAGTATTTTGATTCTTTTCTGTAGTTACACTAGTTTTAGTTTCATTTGTTTTAGCTGTTTCTTGTTTGGTTGTTTCTTGTTTAATTGTTGAAGTTGTTGTTTTTGTTGAAACGGTAGCAGCATTTCCATTATCTTCTTTATAAGAACTTTCTAAACTTTCTCCTGAAAATAAAGCCTTAATTTTTTGTTTTGCATTATCAATTGTAGATTGTGTTGGAATCATTACATATAGTTTTTGGTGTTGATATGAATATGTATATTCACTAGCATTTGTTCCATCTAAAGATATGCTAGTAACATTCCATTTTGCCATATCATCTAATTGCATCTTTATAAGTTCTGTTATTTTACTTTGATCCATATTTGTTATAAATGTATCTTCTAATGAATCTAGTATACTTACATAGTTTGTAATTATTGCTTTTGAACAAATTTTACTTATAAGTGCAGCAATTACAGCTTCCTGATTTTCACCACGGGCTCTATCACCACCTGCTAAAGTTTTTCTAGTTCTTGAAAATTCTAATGCTTGTTCCCCATTCATTTTATTATATCCTTGTTTAAATGTATATTTTTCTCCTGAAAAACTATATTTTGAGTATACATTTACTCCACCTACTGCATCTACCATTTTGATAAGTGAAGTAAAATTTACTTTTACATAATAGTTTATATCTATTCCAAGTAAATTTTGAATTGTCTTTTGTGACTTATCTATGCCATATATTCCTGCATGTGTAAGTTTATCTTTATAACCTGTTGTTCCATCTAATTGTACATAATAATCTCTTGGTATTGTTGTTAACAATACTTGTTTTGTTTTAGGATTAACAGATGCGATTATATTGACATCACTTCTTGATATTGAAGATATCTTCCCATATGTATCCATTCCAGAAATATAAACATTAAAAGGTTCTTCTGAAACATTTACGTCTTTTTCAATATCGTCGTTTTTGTTTTCTATTTTTACCTCAAATGAATAGATTACTTTTGTCTTTTCATCAAATGTAGTATATAAGCTTTTAGTTGCACTTGCCTCACTTACTAATAATTCTTTATATGATTCTTCCATTATTATTGCATCTGTTTTATTATCATAAAGTTCTTGAAGTAATAATTCATAATCATCTTTTTGTGCTTTTGTATAAGTTATTGTTTTATCAAGTGTTTCTAATGCTTTATCAATATTATATATATCTGTTTTAACATATGAAATTTCTTTTCCTTTAAGTTTGTTTATTTTGTTATAATTTGAATTTTTATTGACAACCACTATATAGTTTTCAGTTTTATAATTTTTTGACATTATTTTATTTAAAAATCCAAAAGTCTTGTTAAAATATATAAACATAACTAAAAATATTAAAGAAAGAACTGTTGAAGCACAACATAATGTAATTCTTGTTTTTTTCTTTTTTTTGTTTAGTTTAAAATTAAACACAATCAAAACTATTGATAAAATAAATATAATGAAAAATAAAATTAAATATTTAAATGGAAAAACATTTATTTTTATTACACTATATATATTTAAGAGTGTTAAAACACCTAAAATGATTGATATTATTATACTATAAGTATTTAATTTATTTATTTTTCTTTTTTTTGCCATATTATCACCTAACGTGTATTATACAATAAAATAAAAAAATAATAAATATTCAACTATAAAATATTTATTATTTGTGTATATTTTTGTATATTTTAATTAACTAACTCATAGTCAACTGAATATGTATTTTCAAGATTTTGATTTATAACTAAACTCAATGACTGTGTTTCGCCTGCTTTTATTGAAGAGTCATACTCAGTTGGTATATATTCAGAATCATTTAATACATTTTTACCTTCTTTATCTTTAAAGTATATATTAAATGTTTTTATGTAAACATCTTTTTCTGAAGTATTTTCTAATTCAATCGTAAAAACGGTTGTTGTATTATTATCAGTTAATTCCATTGAAATATTTTTGATTTTTAATTCTTTAACTTGTTTTTCTTTTAGAATCTCTTCATTAACTTTTGGAATATTATTTTCATTATTATCTTGTTTTTTTCTGCATCCACAGCCTGTAAATATAAGTAAACTAATTAAAACAAATATTGTGATTTTTTTATTCATTTCTTCCACTTTCCTATTCCTTAAGTGAAGTATATCATTAAATTCTTTATAAATCAAGTTTAAATATTTATCAATTGTATTTTATAAACATATAATGTATAATGAAAATAAGATTATAATTTTTATAGGAGGATAGGAAAGAAAAATTATGATTTAGCGCCAGGTCTTTATTTAAGATGACGAGGTTGACAGTTATCGAAAACAATAATAAATTAAATATCTTTATTTATTATTTTACTTATATGAGTTTAAATCCTCATTCCCCCAGTTCGGCGGATGCTGTCACGGTTTAATATGATCGTAAGATATATAACAAAATGTAAAATCTTAAATTACAACAAAATATATATCGCATATTTTTTTAATAGTGTTTTAAAGGAGAAAATATGTGTGGAATTGTTGGTTATATTGGAAAAAAATATAACGCTTTAAATGTTTTAATAAGTGGTCTTGAAAGACTTGAATATAGAGGTTATGACTCTGCAGGAATTGCTTACATAGAGGGAAAAACTCTAAAAATAGAAAAAGAAAAAGGAAAAATTAGTAATTTAAAATCAGCTATTGATGTAAATATTCCATCTAATTTAGGAATTGGTCATACTAGATGGGCAACTCATGGAATAGCAAGTAAAATTAATAGTCATCCTCATAAGGTTGGAAAAATTACTATAGTTCATAATGGTATTATTGAAAATTATGAAGATTTAAGAAATGAATTAATCAATAATGGTGTCAAATTTAAATCAGAAACAGATACTGAAGTTGCATGTGCTCTTCTAAATAAATTATATGAAGACACAAATGATATGAATGAAACTTTATGTTTATTTCAAAAAAAAGTAAAAGGTACTTATGCTTTAGGTATTATATGTGATGATGATTATAATACTTTATATGCTTTAAAAAATAAAAGTCCATTAATAATTGCTTTTGGAGAAAATGAAAATTATATTGCATCAGATGTTCCAGCAATACTTGAATTTACTAATAAATATATAACTTTAAATGATGGTGAATTTGCTAAAATCACTGAAAATAGAGTTACTTGTTATAAAGATAGTGAAGTTATAAACAAAAAGATAAACAAATTTGAAGGAAGTGCTGAAAGTATAGAAAAAAATGGCTATGAACATTTTATGTTAAAAGAAATATTTGAGCAACCTGAAGTATTTAAGAAAACAGTATTTAAATATACAGAAAATGACATTAAAAGTTTAATTGAAAATATGCCTGATTTTAAAAAATATAAAAGTATTAAAATAGTAGCTTGTGGTAGTGCTATGCATGCTGGAATGGTTGGAAAAAGTTTAATTGAAGAATATGGTAATATTCCTGTCGATGTTGAAATAGCAAGCGAATTTAGATACAAAAAATTATTTATTAATAAAGACACATTAGTTATTTTAGTTTCACAGTCAGGAGAAACTGCTGATACATTAGCAGCACTAGAAATTGCAAAAGAAAAAGGTTGTGACACACTAGGAATAATAAATGTTTTAGAAAGTTCTATTGCAAGAAGTTCAGATATAGTATTATATACAAAAGCAGGAAGTGAAATAGCTGTTGCTACTACTAAAGCTTATTCAGCGCAAATTGCCCTACTTTCATTAATTGCTTTAAATATTGCTTGTTCTAAAAAACTAATAAGTGAAGACGAAATAAAAGAAATATTATCTGAGATAAAAAATTTACCTATTAAAATTCAAAGTTTATTAGATAAAAAAGATGATTACAAAGAAATAGCTAAAAAAATATATAATAAAAACAATATATTTTTTATAGGACGAGATATTGATTATGCATTATGTATGGAAGGTTCTTTAAAACTTAAAGAAATATCTTATATTAACAGTCAAGCATATGCTGCTGGTGAGTTAAAACATGGAACAATATCTTTGATTGAAGAAAATACTCCTGTTGTTGCGATTGTAACAAATGAAAGTATTAGTGAAAAAACAATAAGTAATATTAAAGAAGTAAAATCTAGAGGTGCTGATGTTGTTTTAGTTACAACCGAATCATTAAATAAAGAATCAGATTTTTATAATGAAAAAATTGTTATTCCGAATACTCACAAATTATTACAACCGTTGTTAACTGTTATTCCTTTACAATTACTTTCTTATGAAATAGCAAAATTAAGAAATTGTAATATTGATAAACCAAAAAACTTAGCAAAGTCTGTTACTGTAGAATAAAAATAGCATCCAATGATGCTATTTTTTTATTTCAAATATTGTACCTTCTCTTGTATCTTTTAATATTATTCCTTTTTGTAGTAATTCGTTTCTAATCGAATCAGAAAGTTCATAGTTTTTATCTTGTTTTGCTTTATTTCTTTCTTCTATTTTTTCATTGATATATTTAGTTAATTCATCATCAATGTTTTGAATATCATCTTTTAATAAATTTAATGACAACACGCTATCAAACATTTCTACCAAATATAATTTTGTATTGTTATTAGCTTCTGACTTTATAACATCATAAAGTGTAGTTAAAGCAAGTGAAGTATTTAAATCATTACCTAAAGCTTCTAAAAAATTTATTTTATATTTTTCTACTAAGTTATATTCTATTTCACCATTTTTATTTTCTTTTATATTTTTAATTTTAGATTTTAATTTATTATATGTATTTACAGCACCATCTAAAATATCATATGAAAATAATAATTGTTTTCTATAATGTGATTGTAGGCAAAATAATCTATAACAAATAGGATCGTAACCCTTTTCTTCTAAAAGTGAAACTGTTAAGAATTCTCCTTTTGATTTACTCATTTTTCCTGTTTCATCATTTAAATGTTCTACATGAAACCAGTAATTACACCATTTATGTCCTAAATAGCTTTCGGATTGAGCAATTTCATTTGTATGATGTGGGAATATATTATCTATACCACCACAGTGAATATCTAAATGTTCTCCTAATTTTAATATAGATATACCTGAACATTCTATATGCCATCCTGGATACCCTATACCCCATGGACTATTCCATTTTAGTTCTTGATCATCAAATTTTGATTTTGTAAACCATAATACAAAATCACCTTGATTTTTCTTACCTAAATCTTCTTCTACACCTTCTCTAACACCAACTACCATTTCATCTTCTTTATGATTTGTAAGTGCATAATAATCTTTTAGTTTTGTTATATCAAAATATACATTTCCATTAGATATATATGCATATTCTTTTTTTAATAATGTTTCTATTATTTTTATGTATTCATCAATGCATTCTGTTGCTTTTACTACTATTTCAGGTTTCTTTATATTTAATTTATTACAATCTTCAAAAAAAGCTTTTGTATACATATCAGCTATTTGCATAACTGTTTTATGTTCTCTTTTCGCCCCTTTTAGCATTTTATCTTCACCAGAATCAGAATCACTACTTAAATGACCTACATCTGTTATATTCATACATCTTTTAACTTTATACCCCATCAAGTTAAAAGTTTTTTCTAATATGTCTTCCATTATATAGCTTCTTAAATTTCCTATATGCGCAAAATGATATACAGTGGGTCCACAAGTATACATTGTTATTTCATTTTTATTGTTTGGAATAAATTCCTCTATTTTTCGTGTTAATGTATTATATATTTTCATTATATCAACCTCTAATTAATTATATCATAATTATATAAAAAAAACGCTTAAAATAGCGTTTTTATATTATTATAATGATTTAGAACATTCTTCAGAATCTACATAATCATAAACTCTATCTAATTCTGTAATAGATACATTATATTTAGAAGCTGTCATTTCATCATAAGCATCTTTATATAAATCCTTATAAATTTCTTCTTCCATATTGTTTGGCATATTTTTTCCATTTTCACTATTTACTAGTTCAAGTATTGGCTCATATGCTACTGTAGCTTCTTTAAGGGTTTCTGAATTTCCTATCAAGTCGTATGCTTTATCTAATTCTACATATGTTTCATATTCACTAGATTTTTTTGAAACAATATTTGAAACATGTACTTTAACTGCATTATCTTTTAATTCTTTGATTAATTCATCATATTCAGGCATTCCTACCAATTCAGGATCAATTTCTATTGTATAAGCATTAATCATTGAATTTCTTATTTTATCTAACGCATTTAAATAATTTTGTCTATTTAACTCTTCTTTTTCATTTAATACACCACTGGAAACTAATACTTTTTTTAAATCTGAATTAATGATTGTTTTATTAACTTCTGTTACAAACGCTGCTAATTCTTCTGTTGTAATATCTATTCCTTCAAACTCTTTTTCTGCTGATTTTAATAATTCAACATATTCATCTTTTGTTAAATATTTAATTTTACTATATTTATCAAGTTCATCTTGAATAGACGATTCGATAGAAGTAGTTTGGTTAGATGATGTTGAAGTTGTAGTAGATATGCTACTTATACTTTCACTTGAATTTTCATTCGAGTTATTATTTTTTCTAGTTGATGCTGCTATAATAGGAATTGAAGTAGCCATCATAATTCCTGCAAGAATTCCGGCCATTTTTTTGTTGATTTTAAAACGTTTTTCTTCAGTTGTAAAAGCTTCTTCATTTATATCATTGATTTTTATAACTGGATATTTAAGAACAAATCTTGTATCAGTATTTTTAATTTCATTATTTTCATTTTCTAATTCATCATTTAATAATTTATCATAATCAATTGGAGTTTCTGTTGTTTCACTTACAATTTTATCCTCGTCGATTACCCTTTTTCTTTCATCCACAATTTTTTGTTTTTCTTCCTCAGTATAATATATTTTTTCCATATTTTTTCCCCCTTTAAATTTATGGCTTGTATAATACCATATTATATGATATTTGTCAAATTTTATTTATATATTTCTCTGTTGATGTGCTGTATGATAACACAAATATACCAATTTGTCAAATTTTCCAAAATAAAAGGACTTATTGCTAAGTCTTTTACTTTCAAAATAAATGGTGCAGGTGAAGGGACTTGAACCCCCATGCCTTGCGGCGCTAGCTCCTAAGGCTAGTGCGTCTACCAATTTCGCCACACCTGCAATACAGTGGTGGACCCTGTAGGACTCGAACCTACGACCGCCCGGTTATGAGCCGGATGCTCTAACCAACTGAGCTAAGGGTCCATTTCAAACACTGCTTCTATATAATACCATACCAATAAATTTTATGCAATATATTTTTAAAAAAAACTTAAAAAAATACAAAAGTTGATAATTACTTTTGTATCATATTGAGTAAATTAATTTTAAATAAATCTTTTTCAGAATGTTGTTTTGAAACCATTACACCTTTGTATGTCACTAATTCTGATTGATGTCCTTCTGTTAAAATGTCCTCTGGAATTAATGTATCTAATACAATTGTTTTTTGATTTTGGTATACATGATATTTTAGTTTAATGTCTCCATGAACTTTTGAAAACAAAGCATCTGTTGGTAATTTTAGTTCATATGTAATAGAATCATTATTTTGATTAGTTGAAATTAATTCTCCTAAAAATTCTCCTTCTTTAAGTGCAGGATAATATTCAAAATATAGTTTTTTATAAGCTAACATATTATACTTTTTTAATGATCTTTCTAACTTATGGAATTCATTCTCATTTAAGTATTCAAATACATATACATCTTTCATACTATCCCTCCTATCTTACTATAAAAATTATAACATCCTATATTATCTTTGTCAAACATAAACAAATGAAAAAGCATTTCATTTGTAAAGTGAAATACTTTTTTTTAATTATTTAATTTCTTTCTTATTTCCTGTTAAAACATACCCTTGTTTTAATAATGTGCTATCTGTTTTACTTGTACTCCATTTTATATCTCTTGTTCCAGAAATAAATTTTTTTTCTTGATATCTATAATATGTATATTTAGTATAAACATCTACAGTTTTTGTACATTTATCACCATTTAAAGTATAATCCTTATTTGAACATGAATATGTTACTTTTTCATTTTTAGTTGCTGTTTTTGTATCAGTTGTTTTTTTACTACATTTTGTTCCATTTAATGTATATCCACTTGGACATGAGTATGTTGTTTTCTTATTTGCTGTTGCATTTTTTGTTGCTGTTGTTGTTTTTTTACATTTTGTTCCATTTAGTGTATATCCACTTGGACATGAGTATGTTGTTTTTGTATTTGCTGTTGCGTTTTTTGTAGTCATGCTTCCTTTATAGCATTTTGTTCCACCTAGTCCATATCCACTTGGGCATGAGTATGTTGTTTTTGTACTTGCTGTTGCATTTTTTGTATCAGTTGTTTTTTTACTACATTTTGTTCCATTTAATGTATATCCATTTGGACATGAGTAAGTTGTTTTTTTACTTCTATTATAAACTAAATAAGTCCATGTATTAGTTGTACAATTAGTTGTACAATCAGTATTAATAGAAGAAGAAACTCTTACTACTTTTCTTGTATCTGATGTATATTGGATTGAATTAAATGTATATTTACCTTGATATACCCAATCTCCATAAGTAGTATTTGCTGTTGCATTTTTTGTTGCTGTTGTTGTTTTACTACATTTTGTTCCATTTAGTGTATATCCACTTGGACATGAGTATGTTGTTTTCTTATTTGCTGTTGCATTTATTGATGATGTTGTTACTTTGTTACATTTTGTTCCATTTAATGTATATCCACTTGGACATGAGTATGTTGTTTTCTTATTTGCTGTTGCATTTATTGATGATGTTGTTTTTTTGCTACATTTTGTTCCATTTAATGTATATCCACTTGGACATGAGTATGTTGTTTTTGTACTTGCTGTTGCATTTTTTGTATCAGTTGTTTTTTTACTACATTTTGTTCCATTTAGTGTATATCCACTTGGACATAAATATGTTGTTTTTACATCTTTTTTTGCATCTATGACATCTACTAAAGTACCAGTTTTTTCTGTTACTTCTTTTGTTTCTACGTTTCTATATTCTGTTTTAGTTATTGTGTCTTTAGACCATTGTGACCATTCACCAAAGTCTCCCCATTTACCATCTGTAATTTTTTCATATTCGTATTGATATTTTTTTTCTGAAATAACAGGCTTAGTTGGATTAGTTGGTTTAATTACTGGCGTTTCTTTCTTTTCACAAACACCTGAAGCTTTACAATAATCATAACATCCTAAATGAACTTCTATGTAATTTGAAGCATCTGAACATTCAAGTTTAACTGTCATTAGATATTCATTATCTAATTTTTCTACTTTAACGCTAGATTTTTCTACATCACATTTTTTATTATTACTATCAATTAAATCTAATACAAGTTTTTTATCTTGCATTTCTTTAAGTGTAATAGTAACACTTTCTCCTACTTTTGAAGGTAATCTATCAGTAGTAAAATAATTAATAGCAGCTTCTTTCATTGTAGTAATATTTTGATTATATATCTGATTATATAAAGGTTGTAATTTTTCTGTAAATGCATCATTTGCATAATCCTTTACATAGTTCTTAGTTGGAAATAACCATAATAATAGAAATACTGTTAAAACCACAAATAATATTTGTAAAATTAAACTTCTTACTGAAAAACTTTCTTTTCTTTCTTCGTACATAATTCTTCCCCCTTTAAATTTATGGCTTGTATGTTATCACTATTCTAATTAAATGTCAAGTTTTTTCAATTAATTACTTATAACAATTAAAAAGAATACAATCCCTTGTTGATGGGACGTATTCTAACATAATATATTTTTTTTGTCAAATTTTGATTTTTGCAATCGTACAGCCTGTATTATTGTAAAATGTTTTATATTCTATAACATTTTTATTTTGTTTTAAAACTTCAGATGTTGTTCTTTTTAAAATTCCACTTCCATTACCATGTATTATTACAATAAATTGATGTTTAAGTTTTATATTATCCTTTATAAAATCATTTATTAAAACACGAGATATTTCTCTATCTAATGAATGAAGATCAATTTTTGGAAGATTGTCTATAAATATTAAATCATCTATACTCATTTAATTTTTCCTTTACTTCTTTTTTTGATGGAATGGATATACTAGAACCATATTTTGTAGTTGATAATGCTGCAGTTACATTTGAAAGTTTTATTATATTTTCTAATGACATTTTTTGACATGTACCATAAACAAATGCCCCATGAAATATATCACCTGCTCCAGTTGTATCTATTGAATCTACTGTAATTGATTTCATAATTTTTATTTTATTCTCATAATAATATAAAGCTCCAAATTCTCCTAATGTAACAATTATATTATTTTTAAACATGTTTTTTAAACTTTCATATATAGATATAACTGATTTTGTGTTATTAAAATTTAATTTTATATTTGTTACATATTCAGCAAAATCTAGTGAACATATAGTAAAATCTACTAAATGAGAAAGTTCTATAACATTTTTATCTATTCTTCCAGCATCTATTATACTTATAGCATCTGGATATTTTTTTAACATTTTTTTTGAAAGTTCATATTCACTACCGTCTGTTAATATCAAATCAGGAATAAAATTAATTTCAAAATCATCTAATTTCATTTTATCGTTTTTAGCAGACAATATAGTTCTATTTCCATTTTCTTTATTTACTATTACTGTATTTATAGTCGTGCTATAGTCATTACTAAATTGCAAATAAGATGTATTTACATTGTTTTTTTCTAAAAATTTTTTTATTTTGCTACCATAGTAATCATTTCCTATAATGCCACAGAAATACACTTCCATATCCCATTTGCCTAATAAGCATGCTGCATTTAAATTTGAACCACCTGGACATTCAATTTTTGTATTTAATCTATATTTTGTATTTTCTTTGATGAAACTGTCTACTGGAAAAGTAATATCATAAGTACAACTACCTACACATAATATTTTCATAGTATCACCTGTTTTAATTATATATTAAAATTGTTATTTAATCAATTTTAATATTAAAAAGAATTAAAATTCTTATTTATGTTTTAGAATTTTAATTCCACATATCAGTTAAGTTACCATTTTTTTTATAATAATCATCCATTAAAACAACGTAAGAAAAAGTTTTAGTTATATTACTTTTAGAATATTTTTTAGCAACTACTCCACCTAATGTAGGTAAGCTTTCTGCGACATAAATGTTGTTTTCATCTATTCCAATAATAATTCCAATATGTCCCCAATAGTTTATTAAGTCACCTGTTTTAATTTTACCTGATTTTATTAAATCTTGATTTAGACTCACAAAATCTCCTAACTTAGTCATTTGATAAGGATATTCAGTATCACCTGCACCTATATCACCAGGATCAAAACCAGCATTTTTTAATACCCATGCAATAAATCCAGAGCAATCTAAACCATTTGGCATTTTAGCACCTGGAATATATCCATATTTTTGAGCAGGTTCTAAATTTGTTAAAGGGCATCCCCATAATGCAGGCCCTTTATATTTAGATATTATTTCATCTTTTTTAGAGTCATCTAAATATAAACCTGTTTTATAATATCTTCCTTCCCCATCTACAAAATGTACACCGCTTGAATGAACCCTACCGTTTTCATAAAAATAAGGAATTCTATATTTAAATTCTAAAGTTAAAAATCTTGCAGCTTGTACTGCACCAGCTCTTGTTTTATAACCTACTTCATTTATTTCACTTTCAAGTAATTTATCTAAAAGTTCTGCCTCGCTTTTACTATATTTATTACATGGAATAATTTCTTTTTTTACTTCAGATAAGGTTGGTTTATCTATTATATCTGTTACTACTACTTTTATACTTTTTTTGCCACTTTTAATCTCACACTCACCAAGATTTTTTGCAGTTATAATTCCATCATTAATACTTATAATATCATCACTAGTAGATATAATTTCACTTATTTTTTTATTTTTATCAATAACAAGTTCATCATATTTTATATCTTTTGTAGCACCCTTAACCATATAAATGACATCATTTGAAAAATTAAAAGATATAATATTATCTACATAGTCTGTTAACATTTTTTCTTTTGTTTTCTTATACTTACTTTCTAAATAAATTTTATAATCTTTGTTTATATTTAAAGTAAGTAAACAAACCCCACCCTTAGACATACTTTCTGATTTATATAAATCATTAAAAGCAACACATTTAAACTCATTATTAGTATCACCCGTGATAGAGATTTCAAAACTTTTTTTATCAGTGGATATTTTTGTAATATTAATACTACTTATATTTAAAATAAGTCTTTTTTTATAATATAATGCATAGCTAGTTAGCAAAAATGATATGAACAATAAACAGCATACTACAATAATAACACGTTTAAAATTTTTCATAAATACAATCCTTTTACTTTCATAAATAGTATAACATATGAGCAATAAATAATAAATATTTTTATTTACTTTTGTACATAAAGCATTCCTTGTCATGTGAATATATTATGCCTATAGCTTGCAAATAAGAGTATATGATTGTACTTCCTACAAACTTCATACCTCTTTTTTTTAAATCTTTTGATATTTTATCAGATAACAAGTTAGTATTTTTATTTGTTTCATAAATAATTTTATTATTAGTAAATGTTTTTAGATAATTATAAAATGTACCATATTCATTTTTAATTTTTATAAATATTTTGCTGTTATTTATTGTAGCATTTATCTTTTGCTTGTTTCTTATGATACTCTTATTTTCTAATAATTTTTTAATCTTTTCATCATTATAATTACATATTTTATATACATCAAAGTTATCAAAAGCTTGTTTAAAATTTTCTCTTTTATTTAATATGCATTCCCAAGAAAGTCCCGCTTGAAAGGATTCTAATATTAGCATTTCAAATAAATAATTATCATCAAAATTAGGTTTACACCATTCATTATCATGATATTCTATATATTTAAAATTATTTAAATTACACCATCTACATCTAATCATAATACATTTCCTTTTTTTATCAAATATTTATTCAAATAATTTTTTATGTTTTAATGTCTTATTTTGTTTTTTATTCTACCGCTATAACCAATTAAATTTTCGTTCATTCCAACTACTCTATAACATGAAATAATAATACAAATAGTATTTCATCCTATTGTGCCTTCTACCGTTTGTAATGGCATTTTTTTATTTTCTCTTTTTTAAAGCAATTATATTAGTTATTTCTTTACGCAAAATTGTCTTTTTGTGCTCTATAGAATTAATTATATTAATTATTTATTCTCTAAAAAGTATTGAAATTATTTATTTTATATTTTTTTGATTCTTCAAACTATCAATCTATTAAACATTTACCGTCACTACTTATTATTATATTTGAAAGATTATAATTATTTTGATGTTTATAAATATTTTTATATGCCATTTCATACACCTCTTTATAATTTTTTCTTAACAAAATTATTTTATCATAATTAAAAAGAAAACTCCATCATATGATGAAGTTATTTATTTTCATTTATTACTGCCCAAGCCGCTGCCAAACGTGCAGTTGGAACTCTAAATGGTGAACAAGATACATAATCAAGTCCAACTCTATTACAAAATTCGATACTTGATGTTTCACCTGCATGCTCACCACATATTCCTAATGAAATATTAGGCCTTACGCTTCTTCCTTTTTCTACAGCAATTTTTACAAGTTCTCCAACACCTTCTTGATCGATTTTTTCGAAAGGATCGATTTCAAATATTTTTTTATCATAATAATCATTTAAAAATTTAGAAGCATCATCTCTTGAAAATCCGTAAGTTAATTGTGTTAAATCGTTTGTTCCAAAACTAAAGAATTCAGATTCTGTTGCAATTTTATCTGCTGTAATTGCTGCTCTTGGTGTTTCAATCATAGTACCAACTTCATACTTTAAATCAACATTTTCTTCTTTAATTATATTATCAGCAACTTCACAAACTATATTTTTTACGTATTTAAATTCGTTTATATCACCAATAAGAGGTATCATAATTTCAGGAGTAACATTAATTCCCTCTTTTTTTACATTTATAGCTGCTTCTATCACAGCTCTGGTTTGCATACGTGCTATTTCTGGATATGTAATTGCAAGTCTACATCCTCTATGTCCCATCATAGGATTAAATTCTTTTAATGAAGTTACTCTATTTTTTAAAGCTTCAAAACTCATATTTAAAGATTTAGCAAGCATAGTTATTTCTTCATCTGTATGAGGTAAAAATTCATGTAGAGGTGGATCTAAATATCTTATTACTACTGGTAAACTTTTCATAGTTCTAAATAATCCTTCAAAATCACTTCTTTGATATGGAAGAATATTTTCTAAGGCTTCTTCTCTTGATTCAATGTTATCAGCACATATCATTTTTCTAAAATTAAATATTCTCTCTTTTTCAAAAAACATGTGTTCTGTTCTACACAAACCAATTCCTTCTGCTCCAAATTTATATGCTTGAAAAGCATCTTTAGGTGTATCTGCATTTGCTCTTATTTTTAATTTTCTAACCTCATCTGCCCAAGACATAAATGTTTCAAAATCTCCACTTATTTCAGGATCTACAGTTTTTATTTGTTTACCATACACAATTCCAGTTGTACCATCTAATGATATATAATCTCCTTCTTTAAATGTCTGACCATCTTTAGTAGTTATTGTTTTTAATTCTTCATTTATATTAATATCTCCACAACCACATATACAACATCTACCCATTCCACGCGCTACTACTGCCGCATGACTAGTCATTCCACCTCTTATAGTTAATATACCATTTGCATCGTTCATGCCTTGTATATCTTCAGGAGATGTTTCAAGTCTTACAAGAATTGTATCTTCTCCTCTTTTTTTTGCAAGTGAAATATCTTTTGCATCAAAGTATATTTTTCCTGTTCCAGCACCTGGTGATGCTGCTAAACCTGTTGCAATTGCTTTTGCACTTTTTAAATCTTCCATATCAAAGTTAGGGTGTAATAATTGTTCAAGTTGTTTAGGCTCTACTTTAAGTAATGCTTCTTCTTTTGAAATCATGTGTTCTTTTACTAAATCAACCGCTATTTTTATTGCAGCAGTAGCTGTTCTTTTGCCATTTCTTGTTTGCAACATGTAAAGTTTACCTTTTTCTATAGTAAATTCCATATCTTGCATATCTCTATAGTGTTGTTCAAGTATTTTTGCTATTTTTTCAAATTGTAAATAAATTTCTGGCATTACTTCTTTTAACGTTGAAATTGGTTGTGGTGTACGAATACCAGCAACTACATCTTCTCCTTGAGCATTTATTAAGTATTCACCATACAATTTATTTTCTCCTGTTGCAGGATTACGTGTGAATGCAACTCCTGTACCACAATCATTTCCCATATTACCATATACCATTTCTTGAACGTTTACAGCTGTTCCCCAACTACTAGGTATATCATTCATTTTTCTATATATTTTTGCTCTTTCATTATTCCATGATCTAAATACAGCAGTTACTGCTTCTATTAATTGTTTTTTAGGATCTTGAGGAAAATCTTCGTTTGCTATACTTTTATATAATTGCTTAAATTTGTCCGTTACTTCTACCATATCTTCTGCATTTAAATCAGTATCAAATTTAGCCTTTTTTTCATTTTTTATTTCATCTAGTAATCTTTCAAATGAAGATTTTGGATAACCTTTTACTACATCTGCAAACATTTGAATAAATCTTCTATAAGAATCATACGCAAATCTTTTATTATTAGTTATTTTGTAAAGTCCTTCTACTACATTATCATTTAATCCAAGGTTAAGTATAGTATCCATCATTCCTGGCATTGATGCTCTAGCACCACTTCTTACAGAAACTAAAAGTGGATTTTCTGGATTTCCAAAATATTTTAAAGTTTTATTTTCTAATGATTTTATATGTTCAAATATCTCAGTTTCAACGTCTAAGCTTATAGTTTCATTATTTATATAATATTTATTGCAAGCTTCTGTTGTAACTGTAAACCCCATAGGTACTGGTAAACCAATACTTATCATCTCAGCAAGGTTAGCTCCTTTACCACCTAGTATATTTTTCATATCTTTATTTCCTTCAGTGAAATCATATACAAATTTATTCATATTTATCTCTCCTATTCTTTTTAATTATAACAAATGAATATCTTTAATACAACAATAGTTTACATTATTTACCAAGTACTTTTTTTATATAACATTTACCACATAATGACTCATATTCTATATTACTTGTCCCATCTATTAATACTTGTTTTCCATCTGTTAAGTATTTTCCATCACATTTTCTAGAATTAAATTTTGCTCTCTTACCACACGAACATATTGTAATTAATTCTTCTAATTCATCTGAAAGTTCAAATAATCTTTTACTTCCTTCAAATGAATTAGTTTTAAAATCTGTTTTTAATCCATAACAAATTACTGGTATATTTTTAAGTTTAGAAATTTTCCATAATTCTGTAACTTGATTTTCACTTAAAAATTGTGCTTCATCTACTAATATGCATGATATGTTTTCATAGTTTTCGATATTTATTTTTTCGTTTTTTTCTAACAACATATCAACTTTTCTAGCAACACCAAGTCTAGATACAATTTTTTCTTTTCCTTTAGAATCTATACTTGCTTTAATAATAATTACTTTTTTATTTTTTTCTTCATAATTGTGTGCTACCTGTAAAAGTTGTGTTGTTTTACCACAATTCATAGCGCCATATCTAAAATATAATTTTGACACATTTACCTCCTTGCTCTTGGATGAGCGTTTAAATACACCTGTCTTAATTTTTCGTTTGAAAGGTGTGTATATATTGATGTTGTTGACAAACTATCATGCCCAAGTAATTCTTTTACACTCATTAAATCTGCTCCTGCATCTAATAAATGAGTAGCGAATGTATGTCTTAAAGTATGTGGTGATATTTTATATTTTATTGAAGTTTTTTGTAGTGTTTTTTCTATTATTAACTCAATTCCTCTAGGGCTTAATTTATTTCCATTTTTATTTAATAACAAATATTCATTGTTATTTTTTAATAATTTATTTCTTGAATTATTTATATATTCATTTAACAAATTTTTACAAACATGACCAAATATAACAATTCTTTCTTTTTTTCCTTTACCTAATATTATTATTTCTCTTTCACTAAAATTTATGTCTTTTAGTTTTATATTTGAAAGTTCACTTACTCTTATTCCAGTTGAATATAAAAGTTCTAAAATAAGAGCATCTCTTAATCCCAGTACGGTATTTTTATCAGGGGTATTTAATAATAAATCTAAATCTGAATAATTTAAATATTTTGGTAGTCTTTTTTCTACTTTAGGATTTGAAACCAAAATCATTGGATTGTCATTTATTTTTTTATTTTTTTCTAAATAATCAAATAATCTTCTAAGACTACTTATATGTCTACATATTGTTTTACTGGCATAATTTTTTTCATATAAAACATTCAAATATTTTCTTATAAATTGATAATCTACATTACTTAGATTTTTTATATTTTGTGTTTTGCAAAAAAGACTAAATTGTTCTAAATCAATATTGTAGTTTTTTATTGTATATTCTGAGTAATTTTTTTCATATCTTAGGTATTCTATAAACTCATTTATTTGACTTTCCATGCCACCACCTATTTTAATTATATAACAAACAATTGTTTGTGTAAAGAAAAAAACCTATCAATAGGTTTTTCTCTTTACTATTTCTTCAAAATATTCATTTATTTCCTCATTTGTCATTGAAGTATCATAATAATCTTGGCAATGTTTTAAATCATCATAATAATCGTTTTCATTTATTGTTTCTTCATCAGTTTGTATGTCAAATTTAACTTTAGTCGTTTTGTGATTTATTTTTTCTAATTTCTTTGGTTTATATTTATTTATTAATTGCTCGAAACTTGGAAGATTAGATTGTTTTTGTACTAAAAATTGATATAATATAAATATTTCTCTAATTGTCGAATAATATTTATCTGACAATTTCATATTCTTTTTCCAAGTTCTTAATGCATAATTATAATCATTTTCTGAATAATTCTTATAAAAAGCAAGTATTTTCATTTGTGACTGAGTTAATCTAAATATTTTTGAATCAGCTAAAGATACGATTGTATGTAATTGTCCATATTTATCGTAATGTTCTTCGTTATAACATTTTTTAGAAAACATTGACATTAATTCTTTATTTTTTATAAGTTCATTAAATATATCAATGTAAAATTTATATAATACTTTAGTTCTTTTATTCATTGCAGTTTCATGAACTTTGCCCACTATACTGTAGATTGCTATATCTCCTGTTTCTTTTCTATTTGTTTTTTCTTCTACTTTTTTTATATACTCACTTTTTTCAATACAAAATTGATCTATTTCTTTTTTAAATTTTTTTCTAACATCAACCGAAGATTTAAATTGTGAAGTAAATTTGTCTATTTCTTCTAATGTACCTTCCATTAATATTATAGAGTTTTTACATTCTTTATCAAAAGCAAATGTTAAATAATATCCCATAAAATCACTCCTATTTATATATTAACAATTAATTTAGTAAAAGTCAAAAAAAGTGATTATTTTTCATAATCACAATTTGAACATTTTATTTTATCCTTTTTTGATACTAACATACTTTTGCAATTAGGACACATTTCACCAGTGGGTTTATCCCAATATGCTGTTTTACAATTTGGATAATTATTACATCCATAAAATACTTTACCACGTTTACTCTTTTTTTCTATTATTTTTCCATCACAATTAGGGCAATCACATATTTCTAAAAATTCTTTTGGTTCTGTTTTTATGTATTTGCATTCTGGAAAATTACTACAAGCAACAAATTTTCCATATCTACCTTTTCTTATAACTAATGGACTATTACAATTTGGACAGTTTTCTCCTGTTTGTTCAGCTTCTTTTTTAGGTAGTTTATCAAATGCTTCTTTTACTGATGGTTCAAATGAATCATAAAATTCTTTTAATACATCGTACCAAACTTCATTTCCTTCTGCAATTTTATCTAAGTCATCTTCCATTTTTGCAGTATATTTTACATTAATTAATTGACTAAAACATTCTTGTAATTTATCTGTTATTTCAATGCCTATTTCAGTTGGTTCAAATTTTTTATCTACTATATTTACATAACCCCTAGTTTTTATTGTATCAATTGTTTTAGCATATGTACTAGGTCTTCCTATTCCTAACTCTTCCATTTCTTTTATTAGCTTTGCCTCAGTATATCTACTAGGTGGTTCTGTAAAATGTTGTTTGTATTCTATATTATTTGAAACTACTATATTTGATTTAAATGTATCAAAATCTGGTAATACTGAATCTTTAGTATCTTCATATTCACTATATGCCTTTAAGTAACCATCAAATGTTATTATTTGACCAGTTGTCTTGAATTGATAGTTATTATTGTCTAATACTACAGTAGTATTAAGTGTTTTCGCATCACTCATTAAACTTGCAAGTGCTCTAAAATAAATCATTTTATATAATTTGTATTCATCGTTAGTTAAATAAGGTTTTACTAAAAGTGGTGTTCTATTTATACTTGTTGGTCTAATAGCCTCATGTGCATCCTGAACATTTTCTGTTTTAGTACTCTTTTTTACATAACCAACGTATTCTTTTCCATAATTAGCGTTGATATATGAAAATGTACTATTTACAAACTCATCTGAAAGTCTTACTGAATCTGTACGCATATATGAAATTAAACCTACTGTTTCGTTATCTAAATCTATACCTTCATATAGTTTTTGAGCAACACTCATAGTTTTTTTAGCATTCATTCCAAGTTTATTAGATGCATCTTGTTGTAGTGTACTTGTTGTATAAGGAAATTTAGATTTTTTACTTTTATTTTTCTTGTCAATTCTTTCTATAGTAAAACTATTTGATAATTCTTTTAATATTTTTTCTGCATCTACTTTTGTTTTGATTTCAATATCTTTATGATCATAGTTATATAATTCTGCATTAAAATCATTAAAAAATGCTGTTACAGTGTAATATTCTTCTTTATTAAATGCTTTTATTTCTCTTTCTCTATCTACAATAAGTTTTAACGCCACACTTTGAACTCTTCCAGCACTACTTCCGTCAGTTTTTGATTGAATTAGTTTACTAAGTCTAAAACCTATTATTCTATCTAGTATTCTCCTAGTTTCTTGACTATTTACTAAATCCATATCTATCTTTCTTGGATGTTTTAGTGATTCTATTATAGCTGGTTTTGTTATTTCATTAAAAACTATTCTATCATAATTATTATTATTTAAACCCAACACATCATATAAGTGCCAACTTATAGCCTCTCCTTCACGGTCGGGGTCGGTTGCTAGATATACATGTTCTGATGATTTAACTTCTTTTTTTAATGTATCTATATCTTTTTTCTTTCCTTTTATTGTTACATAATCAGGTTTGAAATTATTTTCTATATCAACGCCAAACCCAAACTTACCTTTTGTAGATAAATCTCTAACATGTCCTTTGCTTGATAATACTGTATAATCACTACCTAAATATTTTTCTATTGTTTTTGATTTACTTGGTGATTCGACTATTACTAAATTCTTACTCATATTTCGTCCCCTTCATCAAATTAATTTATACACTATTAAATATTAATTGTCAAGATTTATTTTACCTTACCACACATACTTCCCCAAGAATCAACTTGATTATCATTTTTATATATTCTAAGAATTTCACAATTATTTGGACATTTATCACATTCTGTTGCTTTTGTTATAAAGTTGATATCTTTGATATTTAAATCAATCGACTTTTCAGATTTATTTTTTTTAGATAGAATAGCAATTCCAATCGCTCCCATCAAATGTCCATATTCATCTACTATTACTTCTTCATTTAAAATTTCTCTAAAGTATTTTAATACTCCTTTATTTTTACTTACTCCACCTTGAAAAATTATTGGTCCTCTTATTTTTTTCCCTTTTCCAACATTATTTAAATAATTTAGTACTATACTTTTACATAATCCTGCTATTATATCTTGCTTGCTATAACCAACTTGTGCTTTATGTATTAAATCTGATTCAGCAAAAACTGTACATCTTGCTGCTATTTTTGCAGGATTTTTTGAATTCAAAGCATATGTACCAAATTCTTCTATCGGAATTGATAATCTTTTAGCCTGGCTTGATAAAAATGAACCTGTACCAGCAGCACATAGTGTATTCATAGCATAATCTACAATTATTCCATTTCGTATTATTATTATTTTTGAATCTTGACCACCTATTTCTAAAATAGTTTTGACATCAGGGTGAAAATTAATTGTTCCAACAGCATGAGCAGTTATTTCATTTTTTACAATGTTTGCATTTAGCATAAGACCGATTAGCTTTCTTGCACTACCAGTTGTTCCTATACCATATATTTCACAATTTTTAGGCATTTGTTTTTTTAAAATGTTTATAAGTTTTTTTACCGCTTCAACTGGGTTTCCTTCTGTCCATATATATGATGATGCAAGTATATTATTTTTTTCATCTATAATTACACCTTTTGTAGAAATTGAACCTATATCAACGCCTAGATAACATTTCATTTTTCTTCCTCATTTCTATCATTTCATAAAAAGCTTCAAGTCTAGTTTTTATTCCAACTTCGCTTGTATTAGAATCAAAACTAAAGAATATTACTGGTACATCATATTTAGAACATATTTTTTCTATTATTTGCATAGCTGCAATTTCAGGTGTACAAAATGAAGATTTTATATGAATAATTCCATCATATCCTTTTTCACATAATTCTTTGGTGCGTGCTATATTATCATGAGCATCCGCTCCCATCCTATATTTTATATATTCTTTTGCATTTTTAAGATATTTTTTAACTGCATTTGTTTTTTCAAATAATAAATAATGTGCATTAGTAAATCTTGTTATTTCTATTCCAAAGCTTGCAAGTTCTCTTTCTAGAAAGTAATTAGCAAACGGTTCCATTACTGTATATAATTCTCCAACTATTCCAACCCTTATAACATTTTTTTTATTTGTTTTTATTTGTTTGAATTTTTTTAAATATTTTTTGTAAGTATGTCTTAAAGAAATAAAATTTTTTACTTTACTAAAATCTTTAAGCATTTTTTCATTTAAACTCTCAAATTCTCCTTTTCCCACCTCAAAACCTATATTTTTTCGTATATATTTATCTATATTATCCATGTATTTTATCATTTTTGTTGATATAAATAAGTAATATAAAATTTTAATAAGGTTTAATTTTTTATTTATTTTTTTTAGTTCTTTATAAATATTTTTGATATCAATTTTACCTGCTGTTACAAAGTTAATAAGGGTAAACTCATATCCTAAATCTTTAAGTATTTTTTCTTGTAATTCACTATAATATCCATATCTACATCCACCACCCATCTGAAGCAATACATCTGCGCCTTTTTCAAGACCTTCTATCATTGTTCCTAATGTATATTTAAATGGCGCACATACAAAGTCTGGGCTATTTTTACTACCAAGTTCAATTGTTTTAGAAGTTATTTTAGGAGATTTTAAAATATTTACGTTAAAAGCATGTTTAAAAAAATAAGATGCTGGTATATAATAATTTCCCATATGTGGAAAGCAAATTGTTTTAGTTTTCAAATATATCAACAAAACTTTCTATACGTGTTTCCATACCAGCTATTCCTCCTAAATCATCTAATATTAAATTTAAATAAGGTTTATTTAGTTTTCTTAAAACAAGTTCATTTACAAGTGAATCTAGTCCACACGGAAAAGTACTTAAAAAAATAACCCCATTTACCTTATCTAAATATTTTAAGCTTGAAATATTTTCTTTACTATATTTCCAATATATATTTTCTGAATATTTTGATATTTCTTCTTTTGTATTTTGATAGTCAAATTTATCACAATAAATAACTTCACAATTTAATTTTTTTAAATATTTTATTACTGGTTTTCCAATTAAATCATCATATACATTATATGGATGACCTATTAATAATACTTTTGTTTTTGTAGATGAAAGCATATTCATGTTTTCTATTATTTTATTTTTTTTATCTTTCTTAAATTTTATTAATGAATACATATAAGCATTTTTTATTTCTTTTTTGGTTTTATTTAATGTTTTTGATAATTTTAAAAGTCCTTTTAATTCAGTTTGATTATTTTCTAAATCAATATTATAATCAAGTATTTTAACATCAAAAATGTTGTTTATAATATCATATATAGCTAAAAAATTTGTACATGTTTGTTCTTTATATCCATAGTTATCTATTCTTGGTATAAGTATATAATCACATTTATCTTTTAAATAATCTACATGTCCTATATAATTTTTTAATGATAAACACATTTCATCGCTTGATAATTTTATACCATTGTCCATTATTTTTCTATTTGTTATTGGACTAATTACTGTTTTAATTTTCAAGTATTCAAAAAAGTATTTCCATTTATCGCTGAAATAATAATAAAACATACTTCTTGGAATACCTACAGTCATATTATCACCTAACTAAATATATTATTTTTTTTTATATTTATGTATATTAATAATTCTTAAGTTAAAAATATATATGAGGTGATTATGCGTGCAGAAAATAAATTGTTCTGTTTTTGATTGTAAACATTGCAACCAAAATAAATGCGAATGCAAATTAAACGAAATTAAAGTATGTAATTGCAATTGCAAAGAATGTGAAAACAAAGAAGAAACTATGTGTAATAGTTATAAAAAACGTGAAAAGTAATTGCTTTTCACTATTTTATATTTTGATTTTTTTATAATTTATGTTATAATAATATAATTCATCGAGGTGAAATGTATGTATATAAAGGAATTAACGAATGCTGAATTTGATTTATTTACAAATAGTTTTCCAGTCAAATCTTTATTTCAAACAAAGGAATATGCTTTTGTTATGAATCATCAAGGATATGATTGTAAATTTATAGGATTAATAGATTCAAATACTATAGTTGCAGCAACTTTACTAATTATTGAAAAACATCATGGTTATAGTTATGCTTATGCTCCAAGAGGTTTTTTAATAAATTACAATGACAGAAATTTATATGATACATTTAATGAAAAAATCAAAGTTTTTTTAGGTAATATGGGTATTGCAGCTGTGAAATTAAGTCCAATGATTATTAAAGAAATTTATGATGATAAAAAAAATAGTTTCTTTAGAAATAAAAATTATGATTATATTTATAATTATATAAAGAAATTAGATTATCATCATTATGGTTATAATAATTATTTTGAAGCTCAAAGACCTAGATATGAAGCTATTATAAATTTATCTTTAGGTACTGAAAAATTATATAGCAACATAGATAAAAGTTATAAAACCAAGATTAGAAGTGCGAAAAGAAATGGTATTTATATTATAAAAGGTGATTCTAATGATATTAAAACATTATATAATCAAGTAAAAGATAAATACCCTAGAAATTATAAATATTTATCTGATATGTATGAATTTTTTTCTAAAAATGGAAATGCTGATTTATACTTAGCTAGATTAAATACTAGAGATTATTTAGTTAATAATCAAAGTAGATATGAAAATGTTTATTCTATTTCTCAAAATCTTAATTATAAATTAACAAAACAAAATAATAATAAATTAATAAATGAAAAAATTAAAACTGATAGTAAACTTGAAAATTGTAAAATTAAAGTTGTTAAAGCTACAAAACTTATAGAAAAATATCCTGATGGAATTGATTTAGCTTCCGTTCTAGTTATTAAAAATGGTAGCCAAGTACAAATTATAATTGATGGTTATGATACTAATTATAGAGATTTAAATGCTAAACATTTACTATTATGGGAATTAATTAAAAGGTATGCAAATGAAGGATATACTACATTTAATTTAGGAGGAGTTAGTAACATTTTACTTAGTGATAACAAGTATGCCGGTCTAAATGATTTTAAAATGAATTTTGGTGCTTACTCTGTTGAATATATGGGTGACTTAGAAGTTATTACAAATCCCACATTATATTTATTACATAATAATCCAATAAAAAAATTAATTAAAAAGAAGAATATTGTTTAAGTGTATAGTTTATACACTTTTTTTATTAAAAAAATCTACACATAGTAGATTTATAATTAGTTATATTTTTTTACTTTTTGATTTGATGTATTATTCATTTTTTCTTTTTCTAACGAGCACATATATTCTACATATTCATCATCATAATTAACTAATTCACTTTCTTTAGAATTTACATCAAATAAATAATTGAAATATATTCTTAATTTTATTTCATTATTGTTTTCATTTCTATATTCAATTAGATTTTGTAAAGCATAAGCTTTATTTGAATTATGAATACATTTTAAATCATTATCATCTGAAAATATTTTTTTATAAATTAATTCGCATTCATTATTTTTATTCATTGATTTAAGTACATAATAAATTTTAAATAAATTAGCTCCTTTTATATCAGCAAACTTACTTATATACTCTACATTCATTGTTTCCATTAAAGCATTTTCTATTTTTTCTATATTTATGCCTTTTACTTTTTTAGCTAAATAATATAAATAATAAGGATTTTTTGTTTCTATTATTATATCTTCAAATTTTTCAAGAGTAATTCCTTTTATATTTTCAGCAAAAAGCATTATAAAATAAATATTTTTTGTTTTTATTATTGCATCTTCTAATCTTTTTATGTTTGCACCCTTTACATCTCGCGTAAAATAATATATATATTCAGCTGATTTTTCAATATTCTCTTCAGATAATATAATATCTTCAAATTTTTTTATATTGGCACCTTTTATATCTCGTGCAAATCTATATGCATATTCAGAATTAACTAAATCAATTACAGATTGTTCTAATTTTTCTATATTGATGTTGGAAATCTCAATAGCAAATCTTGTTATTAATTTTATATTTTTGGTCGCTATTATCATATCTTCTAAATTACTCAATCCAATGTAACTAATAAGTTTATCATTTATGTATTCAAACATTCTATCTTGATGATTGCTATTTAGAATTTTCTTTATCTCTTCTACTTCCATTTCAAGTTTGATTAACTCTTGATTTACTTCCCATTCTTTTAATTTTTCTTCTAATTCTTTTTCTGTTAACATAATTATCTCCTTTTAGTCATCTATTCTATCACATATTATAATTGTATTCAAGCATTATATTTTAATATATATATTTATCTTATCAATAGATTTTTTGATAGATTCTATCATTTTTTTATTTACATAATTAGTTTCTATGTAAAAAATCACGAAATCATTATTTGATTTGTTTTTACATATAAATGATATTATATATTTTTTTCCTACATATATTTTAATTTTATTTGCTGTTCTATAATAATTTTTTCCTATTTTTTTAATCATATATTTTATACTCATCTAATCACCTATATAAAATATATAGATTAATTAATAAAAATCCTTTAAAACACAAAAAAATTACTCTTAAAAGAGTAATTTTTAATTAATTATTTAATAACTTCTGAAACGTTACCAGCACCAACTGTTCTACCACCTTCACGGATTGAGAATTTAGTTCCGTTTTCAATAGCGATAGGAGCAATTAATTCAACAGTCATTTCAACGTTATCTCCAGGCATAACCATTTCAGTTCCTTCTGGTAATTCAATAACACCAGTTACGTCTGTAGTTCTGAAATAGAATTGAGGACGATAGTTGCTGAAGAATGGAGTATGACGTCCACCTTCTTCTTTGCTAAGTACATAAACTTGAGCTTTGAATTTAGTATGAGGTGTAACACTACCTGGTTTAGCAAGTACTTGACCTCTTTCAACGTCTTCACGGTTAACACCACGTAATAATACACCAGCGTTATCCCCTGCTTCTGCATAATCTAATTGTTTACGGAACATTTCAATTCCTGTAACAACTGATTTTCTAGTTGGTTTAATACCAACGATTTCAACTTCGTCATTTAATTTCAATTGTCCACGTTCAACACGTCCTGTAACAACAGTACCACGACCAGTGATTGTGAAAACGTCTTCAATTGGCATTAAGAATGGTTTATCAGTATCACGAGCTGGAGTTTCGATCCATGTATCAACAGCATCCATTAATTCAAGAACCTTAGCTTCATAAGCTGGATCTCCTTCAAGAGCTTTAAGAGCTGAACCACGGATAATTGGAGTATCGTCTCCTTCAAATCCATATTCGTTTAAGATTTCACGAATTTCCATTTCAACTAAGTCTAATAATTCTTCATCATCAACCATATCACATTTGTTCATGAATACAACCATACGAGGTACTCCAACTTGACGTGCAAGTAAGATGTGTTCACGAGTTTGTGCCATAACACCATCAGTTGCAGCAATAACTAAGATTGCTCCATCCATTTGAGCTGCACCTGTAATCATGTTTTTTACATAGTCAGCATGTCCTGGACAGTCAACGTGTGCGTAGTGTCTTTTATCAGTTTGATATTCAACGTGAGAAGTGTTGATAGTGATTCCACGTTCTCTTTCTTCTGGTGCTTTATCGATATTAGCATAATCAACAAAGTCAGCATATCCTTTTTTAGATAGAACATTAGTAATAGCAGCTGTTAAAGTTGTTTTACCATGGTCTACGTGTCCAATTGTACCAATGTTAACATGTGGTTTTGAACGATCAAATTTTTGTTTTGCCATTTTAAATTTCCTCCTTATAATTATTACATAATCTATTTTATATTACTTATCTAAAAATATCAAGTTATTTTTAAATAAAAATATGTTTTTATTTAGGAATCAGAAGAAAAGTTTAAAAACTAATCTTCTAAAACTAAATTAATTACCACCATTTTTTTTGATGATTTCTTCTGCTATATTTCTTGGTACTTCTTCATAGTGATCAAATACCATAGTATAGTTACCACGACCTTGTGTATTAGAACGTAAGCTAGTTACATATCCAAACATTTCCGATAATGGTACCATTGCATCTATAGCAAGAGCATTTCCTCTTGATTCTTGACCTAGAGGACGTCCACGACGAGATGTAATATCTCCCATAACATTTCCTAGATATTCATCAGGTACTACTACTTGAACTTTCATAATAGGTTCTAGTAAGATTGGTTTACATTTGTTTTTAGCTTCTTTTAAAGCCATTGAAGCTGCTATTTTATAAGCCATTTCAGATGAGTCAACATCGTGGTAAGAACCATCAAATAATGTTGCTTTAACATCTACCATTGGGAATCCTGCAAGAATTCCAGCTTTCATAGCTTCTTGAAGTCCTTTATCAGTAACTGGGATATATTCACGAGGAACAACACCACCAACAACTGCATCAACAAATTCATAACCTTTATCTGGGTTTGGTTCAAATTTGATCCATACGTGTCCATATTGTCCACGTCCACCTGATTGTTTAATATATTTACCTTCACATTCAGCTGTTTGAGTTAAAGTTTCACGATAAGAAACTTGTGGTTGACCAATATTAGCTTCTACACCAAATTCTCTTTTCATACGGTCTACAATTATATCTAAGTGAAGTTCACCCATACCTGCAATAATTGTTTGACCTGTTTCATGGTTTGTTGTAGCTCTAAAAGTTGGATCTTCTTCAGCTAATTTTTGTAAAGCTATACCCATTTTATCTTGATCCGCTTTTGATTTTGGTTCTACAGTTAATTCAATAACTGGTTCTGGGAATTCCATAGATTCCAAAATACAAGGATTTTTTTCATCGCATAAAGTATCTCCAGTAGTTGTGTTTTTAAATCCTACTGCTGCAGCTATATCTCCAGCATATACATCTGAAATTTCAGTACGATTGTTAGCATGCATAAGCAAAATACGTCCTAATCTTTCTTTTGTATTTTTAGTAGCATTTAATACATAAGAACCACCAGAAATATGTCCTGAATAAACACGGAAGAATGTTAATTTACCAACGAATGGATCTGTCATTACCTTGAATGCAAGAGCACTAAAAGGTTGTGAATCAGAAGGATGCCTTTCAATTGGTTCACCATTCATATCTACACCTTTGATTGATTCTATATCAGAAGGTGCTGGTAAGTAATCAACTACTGCGTCTAGCAATAATTTAATACCTGTATTCCCCAATGCAGTTCCACATAATACTGGGAAGAATTCTACATTAAGTGTTCCTCTACGAATTGCTTTTTTTAGCATATCAACAGGAATTTCTTCGCCTTCAAGATATTTATTCATTAATTCGTCATCGAATTCAGCAACTGCTTCTATTAATTCGTTACGTTTTTCTAGCGCAATTTCTTTATAATCCTCTGGGATTTCTATTTCTATAGCGTTTTCTTCTGGTTTTCTATCATATTCATAAGCTTTCATATTAACCAAGTCAATGATAGTTTTGAATTCGCTTTCTGCACCAATAGGCCATTCAATAGGGGCAAAATTAACACCTAAACGTTCTTTAATTGATTTTAAACAACGTTCAAATTCAGCTCCCATCTTATCCATTTTGTTACAGAAAATCATACGTGGTACTTTGAATTCATCTGCCTGACGCCATACAGTTTCAGTTTGTGGTTCAACACCAGCTTGTGTATCAAGTAGAGCAACTGCACCATCTAGTACACGAAGTGATCTTGAAACTTCAACAGTAAAGTCTACGTGTCCTGGAGTATCTATTATGTTTAATCTATGACCTTTCCAGAAAGCTGTTGTAGCTGCAGAAGTAATAGTAATTCCACGTTCTTGTTCTTGTTCCATCCAGTCCATTTGTGAAGCACCATCATGAGTTTCACCTATTTTATGGATTTTATGTGTATGGAATAATATACGTTCTGTACAAGTAGTTTTACCTGCATCAATATGTGCCATTATTCCAAAGTTACGTGTGTTTTCTAAGCTATATTCACGAGCCATATATAAATTCCTTTCCTAATATTACCAACGATAATGAGCAAATGCTTTATTAGCTTCTGCCATACGATGTGTATCTTCACGTTTTTTAACTGCTGCACCTGTTCCATTTGATGCATCGATAAGTTCGTTTGCTAAGTTTTCAGCCATTGAATGACCTCCTCTTAAACGAGCATATTGTATAATCCAACGAAGCCCTAAAGCTTGACTTCTGTCTGCACGCACTTCAATTGGAACTTGGTAGTTAGCACCACCTACACGACGTGATTTAACTTCTAGTGCTGGTTTAACATTTTCCATAGCTTGTTCGAAAACTTCCATTGGATCTTTACCAGTTTTTTCTTTGATTATATCAAATGCGTCATATAAAATTGTTTGTGCTTTTCCTTTTTTACCATCAATCATCATATTGTTGATTAATTTAGTAACTAATTTTGAATTATAAATTGGATCTGCTAAAACATCTCTTTTAACTGCACGTCTTTTACGCATAATTTACCTCCTCTCATTTTTAATTTGTATTTAATTATTTTTGTTTTGGTTTTTTAGTACCATATTTAGAACGACCTTGACGACGTTTTTCAATACCTGCTGTATCTAATGTTCCACGAATTATATGATAACGAACACCGATTAAGTCTTTAACACGTCCTCCACGTATCATTACTACACTGTGTTCTTGTAAATTGTGTCCTTCTCCTGGAATATAAGCTGTAACTTCCATTCCGTTTGATAATCTAACACGAGCATATTTACGAAGAGCTGAGTTTGGTTTCTTTGGAGCCATTGTTCCTACACGAGTACAAACACCACGTTTTTGTGGAGAATTTAAATTAGTTCTCTTTTTTTCTTTGCTGTTGTATCCTATTCCTAATACTGGTGATTTACTTTTTCTAACTTTATCAGTTCTGTTTTTTCTTACTAATTGATTAATAGTTGGCATATTTTCACCTACCTTTCTTTACACATATCCAGGTGTATCATTTTCATGTTTAATTAAAGATTTACTTGCGTAAACCTGAAATTAAATACATAAGTAATATACCATTTTAGTATATGTTTGTCAATGTGTTTTTTAACTATTTTTTATATATTTTAAAATAAGTTTAATTCTTCTATATTTTCTTTAAATTTATATAGTTTAGCTGGTCTTCCGTTTGTAAGCTCATCTATTTCTCCTGTTTCTTCTATTATATTTAGTTTAACTATTTTTTTTCTAAAATTTCTTCTATCAAATTTTTCATTTAATAATTGTTCATATATATCCTGTAATTCAGAAATTCTAAATGTTTTAGGAAAAATTTGTTTTATTAATGTTGATTTTATCAATATATCTTTAAGTTGTTTCTGTACTTCTTTTATTATCTTTGAATAATCAAATTCTATTTTAGGAAGATCATCTATTGGAAACCATGAATATAATATATTTTTATCAACAGACTTTTTAAATTCATCTATATTTATTATTCCTATATAAGAAAGTGATATTGAATTATTATTAGTAGATGTTCTTATATTACTAAAAAAGTAAGATTGTTTGAAATATATACCATCAAGTTTTAAATCAAAATATATTATATTTTCTATTTTTTTTGAAACATCTTCCATTATTTTTAAAGTTTCACTTGGCAAAACCAAATGGTTTTTATATGGTTCATCTTTTTTCTTTAACAACAAGATTTTAATTTTGTCATTTTCTATTGTAAATAAATTTAAGTTTACTTCTACATAATTATTATTGGTTTTATCATTTCTTTTTTCATTGTTTTTACCATTAATTTCATTTATAAGTTCATCAAATTCATCTGGAATTTTCAAACCATCTTCTGTTGACTTTCTATACTCTTCAAACATACTACCACCTTATTGTATTTTTTACACATTCATTTTATTATAAAAAGTATTTGTTGTCAATAAAAGCACTTGTATGTTAAGTGCTTAGTTTTATTTTGTTAATGTTTTTGTTTTTTGTTTTTTATTGTTAGATAATATATGTTTTTTTCTATTAATTAATAATAGTGCTCTAATCAAAGATATTGTATTGCTTGATACAACATGATAATCATCATCCTTTAACACAAAGTTTGGATAATAAGCGTCATATATTTCTTTTTTTCTTATTGAAGGTAAAGCAGCTATCGCCTGTTTTATTTCTTCTTCTTTGTAACCATCAAAATAATCTAAAAAATACCATTTCATATATATTTCCCCCTGTTTTTTTAAAATTGCAACTATAATAGCATATTTTTTTTAAGAAATCAAATTGATAACTTAAAAAAAGCAAACTTTTAAAGCTTGCTATTCATTATTTTTTTATTTTTAGACGTTTTATTTTATGATTTAATGCATCAATCATTCCTTGATTAATTTCTTCTTTTGATAATACTTCGCTTTCAGCTAGTGTATTTAAATATGATCTTACTCTATTTAACATTTCTATTTGTTTTCTTTTACTATTTTTTTCTGTTATTACTTCTTCTTGACTTTTTTTATCAGTTCCAACTTTTAAGAACCATTTCATTCTTATTTTTTCTAATAATTTAATTTGAGTTTCTGTTATTTTCTGAGTATTGTGGCCTTTATATGTTTGGCGCTGATTTGCTATCCATCTTCCCAAAGCTATTCCTTCTTCTGTATATTCATAACCATTCAATGTTTTATAATCTCTTGGAATTTCCAAATTTCTATTATATTCAAAATAAGCTTTAGCTAACTCATATTTTTTATTCCATTCTTCATTATTATCACGTGTTTCAAAACGCATTCCTATTTTTTCTAATAATTTAATTTGGTTTTCTGTTATTTTATTGGAACCTTGACCTTTATATGCTTGACGTTGAGTATGTAGCCATATCCCCAAGGCTATCCCATCTTCTTTATATTCATATCCGTTTAATGTTTTATAACTGGATGGAATTTCTAGATTTCCATGATGTTCAAAATAAGCTTTAGCTAACTCATACTTTCTATTCCATTCCTCTTCTTTATAATTAGTTCCAAAACGCATTCCTATTTTTTCTAATAATTTGATTTGATCCTCTGTTATTTTAAAATTACCATGACCTTTATATGCTTGACGTTGAGTATTTAGCCATATTCCCAAAGCTATTCCTTCTTCTGTATATTCATATCCATTCAATGTTTTATAATCTCTTGGAGTTTTCAATTTTCCATGATGTTCAAAATAGGTCTTAGCTAACTCATATTTTTTATTCCATTCCTCTTCTTTATAATTAGTTTCAAAACGCATTCCTATTTTTTCTAGTAATTTGATTTGATTTTCTGTTATTTTATGATTTCCTTGACCTTTATATGCTTTGCGTTGATTTGTTATCCATATTCCTAAAGCTATTCCACTTTCTGAATATTCATACCCATTCAACGTTTTATAATTATATGGGATTTCTAAATTTCCATGATGTTCAAAATAAACTTTAGCTAATTCATACTTTTTATTCCATTCTTCATTATTATCACGTGTTTCAAAACGCATTCCTATTTCTTCTAATAATCTGATTTGTTCTTCTGTTATTTTGCAATTACTCATTCCTTTATATGCTTTACGTTGAGTATTTAACCATGTTCCTAAAGCTATCCCTTCTTCTGTATATTCATATCCGTTTAATGTTTTATAACCACATGGAATTTCTAGATTTCCATGATGTTCAAAATAAACTTTAGCCAAACTATATTTATACATCCAACTTTCTTTTGTATTATTCTTCATAATATCACCCTTTAAATGTTATGTATTATATCACGATTTAGGTAATTGTCAAAATAACTATTTTCCTAAATATTCTTTTGATATTTCAATATATTTTTTAAATACTTTAAGTGATGTTTTGATATTGTTTTTTACATAATCAATATCATTTTCTTTTATTGCTTTTTCAAGGTTTGAAAAAATACTATTTAATTCTATAAAACCTAAATATCTTGTATCTGTCTTAATTGTTCTAAAAATATTATAACATTTTTCTAATTTATCTATTTTCATATAACCCTGTAATAAATTATATTTACTATCAGCTTCTTTTATAAAATCAGCTAAAGCATCATCATATGTACTCATTTCACCAAGTAATTTTTCTGCTGCGTCTACATCTATATTATTTTCTATTAAAAATTTTTTATTTTTATAATTTAGTTGTTTTTTCTCTTCTATTTTTTCTTCTATTTGTTCTATATCGTTATCTATTTCTATATCATTTACTAATTCGACTTCTTCAAGTAATTCCTTAGATAATGGTTCAAATTTTGAGTTTGGTGAAAATAATATTGTATCCTCTATATCTGATTTTCTATCTATCAAAAACTTATTCAAGATTTTTTTTAATTCTTCTTTGTTTATTGGTTTAGCTAAATAATCATCGAAACCTTCTTCTATATATTTTTCTTTCATTCCTTCTAAAACATTTGCTGTTAATACAATGACTGGTATATCAAATCCTTTGATTTTTTTTAATTCATTTAAGGTTTCTTTTCCATTTTTTTTGGGCATTATATCATCTAAAAATATAAGATCATATTTTTCATTATTCTTAATTTTATTAATAGCTTCATAACCATTTAATACTTCAGTAGTTATTATATTATAGTTTTTTAGTAATCTTGTTGCCACTTTTAAATTCATTTTGTTATCATCAACTATTAATACTTTTTTATCTGAATAATCTTCTTGTTGTGGTTTTATGCTCTCTTCTAATTTTGAAATTTCAGCTATTAATGGAACACCTTGCATTTTAATTTTTTGATTAAGATATATAGTAACTTTTGTTTTGTTTATGTTTTTTTCATCTAAAACTATTTTGCCACCTAACATATCTACAAATTTCTTTGCAATCAAAAATTCTAGTTCTGATTGCTCTACTATATTTTTATTAAATTCTTTTAAATTATTAGATGATTTATTTTCTTTTTTTATTGTTTTACCTGTATTTTCTATAGATATAACCAGATTGCATTTATCTTTCTCACTAGTACAGTTAACTTCAAAATTAATGCTTCCATCTTCTGTATGTTTTATAGAGTTCATTAATATATTAGTAATTATTTGCTTTACTTTATTTGAATCCCCAAATAACATGTATGGAATATTCTCATTAAAATTAGTTTTAATTTCAATTTCTTTTTCACTTAATTTTGGTTTTAATGAAGAAATTACATTTTCAAATATCTCAAGCGGTTTATAATCTTCTTCTGTTATTTTCATATTATTTGTTTCTAATTTTGATATATCAAGTACATCATTTATTATTTCAAGTAAGTTTTGACTTGATGTTATTATATCATCAGCATCATTTTTGCAAGCATCTATAGAATCTTCTTGTTTTATGCATTCGCTAAATCCTACAATTGTATTTAATGATGTCCTAAATTCATAATTCATATTTGTTAAAAAATCTATTTTAATATTATTTAATTTTTCTGTTTTTTCTTTTTCTTTTTGTAATTCTAAAAGCAATCTTGAGTCTGGATCTTCTGTTGAATTTATAATTAAATTTATATATGTAAATATAGAAGAAATAATTAATAATTCAGGATTTATTTTTTTTATTATTAGTGCTGTTAACATTAGCAATAAAGAAATTGTAAATACTATTATATTTTTTTTATTACTCATATTTTTTATATTTTTTATTGTCAAAATTATTATAACTAATAAACATACAAAATATATAATATATGAAAATGTTTCAGATAATCCATTTAAATATATATTATTATAAAAACTAGTTGGAAGTATAAAAATAAGTATTCCTAGTAATATATTGATAATTACAGTAATGATTTTTATGAGATTATATTTTTTTTCTTTATTATTACATAACATATATAACATATAAAGAAATAAAAGCCATATCCATCCTAACTGTATAACATTATTTAATTTATTAAGTATCTTTAAAAATATTATATTTATAATGTTTGTTTTTTCTATAAATACGATACCTAGTGTGAATATAGTATTTATAAAATTAAATATAAGCATATATGAAAATATTTTCGTTTCCTCATTATCATATCTTTTTTTAGAAAAAAAGTTGATTAGCAAGAAAAACGAAATTAAAAGTGCACATATTGAAACATATAAATTTATATACATATTACCACCTACCATATAACTTGAGTATAGCATTTTATATATCAAAAATCAATAAAAACGCTATTCATTGAATAACGTTTTTATTAAATATTTACTTTGTTTTTTTTAATACAAATTGATTATCAACAGATATAGGTTCTAATAATTTCTTTATATATTCTAAATATCTTTTTTCATAAGCAATTTTATCCTGAACTACTTCAAAATGTTTTGATTCATAAATTTGTTCTAGTGCTTCCCATCTTAATGTTGAAAAACATTCTTTCAATAAAAATTCATCATCTATATTAAAATCACTATAAATTGGTTTTCCTACATTAAGAATATTTTTTGTTTTATCTTTAACAATTGATATTGGTATGATTGATGTATTATGATGCTCAGAAATAGTAACTATTCTTTCAATAAATTCACGTAACTTTTCTTTATTTTTAATACTCATAAAATCATCTATAAAGATTGCTACATTTCTCTTATAAAGCAAGCAATCAATTATTTTATAAGTTTTATTTAAGTCTTTGTTGTCATCTAAATCATAATATATATATTTATTAAATTCATATTCATCAGGTGCGATTTGTAAATCATTAAATTCTGGTGTCAATATCACACAATCATTTTTATATAGTTCATTTATAACATCTTTATCGCAACCATTAACGTCATCAATTATAAAAATTGAAGTTTTTTTATCAATTTTATAATTATTCATAACCTGCATTTTTTCGTTATCTATGTTGTTTTTTGCATTATAAACACTATATAACATATAATTTATACTTTTAGTTATTTTTGATTTTGAAATACTATAATTAGCATCTATTATACTTTCTTTTAATTTTTTATATTGCCGAGTCAGCCCGTCTTTATCCATTAATTTTTAACCTCACAAACTAGATTTATATTAACAAAGAAATTATTATTTGTCAAATTTGGTTCTCACATTATAACTTATATTCAAATTCAAAATCTAATATTCTTACAGTATCTCCTTCTTCAGCCCCTAACTCTCTTAGTTGATCATCTATTCCCATTTTTCTTAGTTTATTAGAAAATCTTAGTGCTGCTTCATCAGAAGAAAATTTTGTCATTTTAAGCAATTTTTCTACTTCGTCTCCACGTACTACCCAAGTTCTATTATCCTTTGTAATAGTAAATGGTTTTTCAACTTTAAATTTATATAAAACATGACTTTCAAATTTTTGTTCATCGTATAATGGTTCTTTTTTTATATTATCTAACATATCAGCTAATTTATTTATTATTTTATCTATTCCCTCTCCATTCATAGCTGACATCTCAAATACTTCAACATTAACTTTTTCTTTAAATTTTTTTAAATTTTCTTTTGATGTAGGCATATCCATTTTATTTGCAATTATTATTTGAGGCTTATCTATTATTTTTTTATTAAAATCTTCTAGCTCTTTATTTATGGTTAAATAATCTTCATATGGATCTCTACCTTCAAAAGCACTCATATCTATAATGTGAGCAATTACTCTTGTTCTTTCAATATGTTTTAAGAACTTATCTCCAAGTCCCTCACCAAGTGAAGCACCTTTAATCAATCCTGGAAGATCTGCAACTACAAATGATCTGTTATTGCTTGCTCTTACAACACCCAAATTTGGTTTTAATGTAGTAAAATGGTATGCGGCAATCTTAGGTTTCACTGCTGATATTTTTGAAATAAATGTCGATTTTCCAACGCTTGGTAAACCTACTAAACCAACATCTGCAAGAAGTTTTAATTCAACTTTTACTCTTTTTACTTCGCCTGGTTCTCCATTTTCAGCAAAGTTAGGAGCAGGGTTTGATCTTGTAGCAAAAGCAATATTACCTCTTCCACCACGACCACCATGCGCTACTACAGCTTCTTCTCCATTTTTAACTAAATCAGCTATTATTAACCCAGTATCTATATCTGTTATTACAGTACCTTCTGGTACTTTTATAATAACGTTTTCTGCTGCTGCACCATGCATTCCTTTTCCAAGGCCATTTTCACCCTTATCACCACGAATTAATTTTTTATATCTTAAATCAAGTAAAGTATTTAAACCTTCATCAACTTTAAATATTATATCTGCGCCTTTTCCACCATTTCCACCATATGGTCCACCCATCTCTACGTATTTTTCTCTTCTAAATGCCATACATCCATTTCCACCACTACCAGCTTCTAAATCTATTATGACTTCATCTATAAACATAATATCGCCTCATTTCAATTCGTATTATACATTATTTTTTTATAAATTAAAAGTTAATTAAATTCAAATTCAATTTTGCCATTATTGTTTTTTAAATATGCATCAAAACTTTTCCCGTTTTTAGATGTGAATCCAACTATTTTTGATGTTTTCCCTGTTTTTAATAATAGTTCTGCATTTTTTTTAGAAATTATTCTATTACATATAGTAAAATTTATTTTAAAGTTGCATCCATCTTTATATCCAATGCATCCATATCCATATTTACTTTTTAATACATCTTTACCACAGATTGGACATATGCCTATTTTATCTTTATAAAAGCCTGTATCTATATCATTTTCTATTGCTTCTTTTTTTATACTAAATACTTTGCTTATTTCTTTTTTAGCAATATCTACAGAATCATCAACAGTTATTTTATTATGATATACACTTTTTAATGCTTTTCCAAGTTCTACAGTTTTATATTTATCCATTTCTATTTGCATTTGTTTTAATGAATTAATTAAATATTCTCCATTTGGAAGTATTGTATAAACATCTTTTTTTAATTCTATATATCCGCTTTTTATAGCATTATCTATTATTCCAGTTCTAGTTGCTTCTGTACCAAGTTCTAATCCTTCAAATATTGCTTTATAGTCATCTGTATCATCATTTTCATCTATATTTTTTTTATCTTCTTTAAAAGGATTTTTTAAGTAATTATTAAGTGTTTCTATTGTATAGTGTTTAGGAGCTGTTGTCTTTTTTTCAATTGGTTTAAAATTTATATTTATGATGTCTCCTTTTTCTAAATTTGGAAGTATTTTATCTTTTGAATTATAATCATCATATTTTGTCCAACCTTGCTCTAATATAACTGTTCCTTTTAGGGTAAATTCCTCTAAATCACCCAACTTTATTTTTATTTCTGTTTTGCTTATTTTGCATTCTTCTTTACAAAACACTGCTACAAAACGTTTAAATACTGTTTTATAAACAATCTTTTCATCATCACTTAACGTAGATAATTTAGGAATTTTATATGTTGGTGTAAGTGCTGAATGTGATTCTATTTTTGAATCATCAAATATTGTTTTTTTATCTTTAAATTCTATTGGATATTTTAATTCAATTAAATTATTAATTATTTTTTTTATTTTATCTTTTTCATTGGTAGCAAGATATTCAGAATTTGTACGTGGATATGTTAAGTAACCTTCTTCATAAAGTTTTTGAACTATTGATAGTGATTTATCCATAGACATTTTATATTTTTTTCCTAAAACATTTTGAAGTTTAGATAATGAATAAAGTTTTCCTGGATCTAGTTTATCTTTTTTTACTTTTTTTTCTACTACAATAGCTTTTTCTTTATTATATTCATCACATAATTTATTAACTGAATCAATTTCATTTTTATCGAATTTTTTTTTGCTATTTAATTCTATTTCTTCTCCGTTTGTTATTTCTTTACTATTTATTCCATAATATATATCTGGAATAAAGTTTCTTATTTGTAAATCTCTATCATATATAGCTTTAACAATTGGAATAATTACTCTTCCAACTCTAAGAAGTGTTCCTGTTTTAAGGGTTGCATATCTAGTTAAGTTAACTCCATATAACCAATCTATATAAGTACGCGCAAATCCCTCATTTGCAAGTGAATCATATTCTTTTTCATCCTTCATATTTTTTAATGCTTCTTTTACAGTTTCTTCTGTTTGATCCGGAAGCCAAAGTCTTACAAATTTTTTATTTGTTTGTAATGCATTTTCAACGCAAAGTCTAACTATTATTTCTCCTTCTCTATCAGCATCTCCTGCATTTACTATTGTATCTACATCGTTTCTGTTAATTAAATTTTTTATTATATTGAATTGTTTTTCTATTCCTTTATCTGTTCCTAAACCTTTAAGTTTAAATTTAAATTTTTCTGGAAAGCAAGGTAAATTTTCTATAGTCCATTTTTTATCTTCTCTCTTTGTATAATCTTCTATATCACATAATCCAAATAAATGTCCAAATGCCCAACTAACTATATATGTTTCATTTTCAAAATATCCGTCACGTCGTTGCATTTTTCCTATACCTGATACTATATTACGAGCAAGTGAAGGTTTTTCTGCAATTATTACTATCATTTTACCACCTAATTAATTGTAACAAATTTTAGAGTTAAAAAAAAGATATAAAATTTTATATCTATTCATATTTACTTGTTATTCCATAATAATCTTCTAATGTAATCCAATCCCCATTGTTATATAGTTTTTCAGCTAGTGATGTTCCAACATATCTATAATGCCATGGTTCAAAACTATATCCTGTTTCTTCTGTTTTTGACTCTGGATATCTAAGAATAAAACCATATTTATATGCATTATTGTTTAACCATATGCCTTCTTTTGTATCTTTAAAACTTGTATATAATGAATTTATATCTGCTGCAAGGCCAAGTTGGTGTTCTGAATGTCCTGGACGAGCTGATATTTTATCTGCTTCTGCCTTTCCATACTTACTTGTCCAATAATTATAAGTAGATACCTGTGTATTATACGATCTATATCCACTTATTATTTTTATATCTATATTATCTTCTTTAGCTGCGACTTGCATTTTATTAAAAGCCTCTGTAAATTCTTTTGTTAATCCATTTCCATATGATTGTGGTATTGAATATGTTTTATTTGCAATTATTATACCATCTATAGAATAAACTCCATCATTTTCTTCTAATATATATCCTTTTTTTGTTAAGGTTTGATTTTCTTTCAATTTTATTTTTTCTTCTTTTTTTTCAGTTTCAGTTTTGTCTGGTTCTTGACTATTTACTTTTTCTTCACTATTTGTTGATGGTTTTAAAACATTTTTATATATTATAAAACTAATAGATAATATTAATAAAAATATAAGTATTATTAATTTATTATTTTTTTTCATTTTATTCCTACCTTTATTTTATGAAGCATTATTTCTATATAAATTAGGAGTTAGAACATATTGTCTTCCACCTAATTTATGGTTTTTTGTTGCATTTTTTCTTTTTAATCTGATGTTTGAAATTATGATTGAAAGCGCTAAAGCTAAATTTATATTCTCAAATTTTCTATTTTTCTTTATTAAATTCTTTTCTGCAATATTTGATATTGTTTCATCATTTAAATTATTATCTAGACCTTCATTTATCATATTTTCAAGTTCTATATCATTTTCAAGTTCTAACATAATTTCATTTGGTATTTCAAAATTATTGGATTCTTCTTTTTTACTACTTTCTACATCAATTTTACTTCCATATGTTTTTTGACTAATTTGTTTAAGCGTTACTTTTCCATTTTCATATACAGGTGATAATAAAATGTCTTTTTCTGTTTCATTTCCTTTAACAATATAAAAATTTTCTTCTAGTGATGTAATAATTTCTCTTTCTGGAAATTGTTTTTCTAATGATTTAATAACAGAAACTTGATGTGAATTTTTATTTTCTATTTCTGCTTCTTTTTTCATTTTTATTTCTATAAATTTTTTCTCATTTAATTTTTTAAATATTTCACTTGCATTCTTTTTTCCATCACCATAATTTATACTTGATTCATTTAAAATGTTAGTGAATAATTCTTTAGAATCTTCACCTAAATTTCTTACAACGTATATTTGATTATTACTATCTTTAAATTTAAAATAATCTTTATTATCATGATTAAATTCTGTTACATTTGATAAATTAAGTTGTTTTTTTATTTTGTCAGTTAAATTATTTACACTATCTTTTACTTTAACACCTAGATTCGTTAAATAACTAATAGCTGTTTCTTTGTTTCTAACAAGATTTGATAATGTTTCATATATTTTATCACCTGGAATTTTACTAAAAGCTGTTTTGTAGTCAGAATATTTGAAAGAAAGTCCTAGAGCTTTTAATCTAAACGCATATGATTCAATAATGCCTTTTTTTATATTATTTTCCATTTTTCCCATTAAGATCGCCTCTTTATTATATATTAACATTTTTTATATAAAATATATATAATTATATTAATTTTATACTTTTCATTTTACAATAATTAACGTTATTTTTGTATTTAAAAAGAAACAAATTAAAGTTTCTTTTAATCATATTTATTTAATTAGGCTTTCTAAAGTTATTTTTTCTTCTTCTAATTTTTTTCTTTCCTCATCAACTATTTTAGCTGGAGCTTTATTTATGTATCCCTCATTTGAAAGTAATTTTTCGCGTCTTGAAATACTATTTTTTAATGTTTCTATTTGTTTTTGTTTTTCTATTAAATCTGCTTCTGTTTCTTCTTTTTCAAAATATATATCTACATTATATTTTAAGTTTGCGACGTTATATTTATTAATTTTTAAGTTTTCTTTTGATATATTTAGTTTAAGAATTTTTATTATTAATGAATAATCTTCATCATTATTCAATTTTACTACGGCAGTTTTATCTATATTATTTTCTGCTTTAATATTTCTATATTGTCTAATAAAATCTAACATTAATTCTACATTTGAAGTTTCGCATTTAAATTCAAAATCATTATTATATACAGGATATGAACTTAATATAATGTTTTCTTCATGTATTGGTAGCATAGAATATATTTCATCTGTAACAAAAGGCATAAATGGATGTAATAATTTTAATATATTTTCTATAACATAATGAAGTGTTGATAAAGTTGCATTATCATCTAAACTAAATTTAGAAAGTTCTATATAAGAATCACAAAAGTCATTCCAAATAAATGAATAAAGTGAAGAACCAACGTTATTAAATTCATATTTTTCCATACTATTTGTTACTTCTTTAATTGTTGTATTTAGTTTTGATATTATCCATTTATCAATATCTTTTAAATTTTCTAATTTATAATCTTCTTTCGTAAAATTTTCCATATTCATTAAACAAAATCTTGATGCATTCCATAATTTATTGATAAAATTCCATGTTGATTTTACTTTTTCAGTATCATATCTAAGATCCATACCAGGTGCTGTTGAAGTAGCAAGAAAATATCTTAATGAGTCACATCCATAATCGTCAATAACATCCATAGGATCTACTCCATTTCCTAGAGATTTTGACATTTTTCTTCCTTCTTTATCTCTTATTAATCCATGTATTAAGCAATCTTTAAATGGTCTTTTATTTGTAAATTTAAGTCCTTGGAATGTCATTCTATTTACCCAAAAAGGAATAATATCATACCCAGTAACTAAAACATTATTAGGATAGTATCTTTTATAATCTTCTGTTTCATTTGGCCAACCTAATGTAGCAAAAGGCCATAATGCGCTACTAAACCAAGTATCTAACACATCATTATCTTGTACCCAACCTTCTTCAAGTGGTGCATCTTCTCCAACATAAATTTGATCATCTTTATACCAAGCTGGAATTCTATGTCCCCACCAAAGCTGTCTAGATATACACCAATCATAAGTTATTTCCATCCAGTGATTCATTGTTTTTTCATATCTAGGAGGTATAAAGTTAACTTTTGTATCTTTATTTTTTTGATTTTCTAAAACTTTATCTGCAAGTCCACGCATTTTTACAAACCATTGTTTTGACAAGTATGGTTCAACTACTGCATCTGTTCTTTCACTATGTCCAACACTATGAATCATTTTCTCTATTTTAACTATTAAATCTTTTTCTTTTAAATCATTTACTAATTGTTTTCTACATTCTTCACGAGTTAATCCTTTATAAATTCCCGCATTTTCATTCATAGTGGCATCAGGATTCATAACAACTATTCTTTCTAAGTTATGTCTATTTCCTACTTCAAAATCATTAGGATCGTGTGCTGGTGTTATTTTAACTACACCTGTTCCAAATGTTGGATCAGCATGTTCATCAGCTACTATAGGTATTAATTTATTAACAATTGGAAGTATAACATTCTTACCTATTAATTTTTTGTATCTTTCATCTTCAGGATTTACTGCAACAGCAGTATCTCCAAATAATGTTTCTGGTCTTGTTGTAGCTACTTCTAAATAATCATTACTATTTTCAATAAAATATTTTAAATGATAAAATGCACCTTCATCATCTTTATAAATAACTTCTTCATTAGAAAGGGCTGTTTTTGCTACTGGATCCCAGTTTATTATTTTTTCTCCCCTATAAATTAACCCTTCATTATATAAACTTACAAACACATGTTTAACTGCTTTGGTTAGATTTTCATCTAGTGTAAAGGCTTCTTTATTATAATCTAATGATAATCCAAGTTTTGCCCATTGCTTTCTAATGTTTCCGGAAAATTCTTTAGTCCATTTCCAACATTCTTCTAGGAATTTTTCTCTTCCTAGTTCATATTTATTTATACCATTTGATTTTAATCTTTGTACTACTTTTGCTTCTGTTGCTATTGCGGCATGATCCATACCTGGTAACCATAATGCATCATATCCACACATTTTTTTATAACGAATCATTATATCTTGAATTGTTGTATCCCATGCGTGTCCTAAGTGTAATTTACCTGTTACATTTGGTGGCGGTATAACAATCGCATATGGTTTCTTACTTAAATCACCGCTTGTAAAATATCCTTTTTCAAGCCAGTTTTCATATTTTCCTTCTTCTACTTTTAAATGATCATATTTTTTATCTAACATTTTATCCCTTCTTTCATAAAAATAAAACGAGTAATCATTCCGTAAAGGACGAATTACTCGTGGTACCACCTTAATTTATAGCAAAAGCTACCTTGATACTTTAACGCAGTTATACGTAATTTCCTACTATTATTTCAGAAAAAATGCTCCCAAGCTACCTTCAATTACTAATTTATGCAAATTCTCACCTATCATTTGCTCTCTTTAATAAATTAGTAATTTACTCCTCTTGTTCATCACAGTTATTTATATAATATCAAAAACAAAATATTAATTCAATATCATATTTTAAATTATTTCATCATTTCTTTTATTTCATTTGTTGTTTCTTCTACATCAAGTCTTTGAAATAATGGTATTCCTTTTTCAATAACTTTAGTACTATTACAAGCACCATACATAGCAGATTCTAGTGTTCTATATTGTTCTTCTATTCCTAATTGATCTAATATATTTTTAGATGTGTCTGGTATAAATGGATTTATGTAAATAGCAAATATTCTTAAATTTTCAACTAAATGATACATTACTGATTTTAGTTTTTCATGATTTTCTTCTGATTTAGCTAAAATCCATGGTTCTGTTTGATCAATATATTTATTTGCTTTTGTAATTAAATTAAATAAATTTGATAACGAATTACTTATATATATTTTTTCAAAATCATTTTTAAAATTATTTATTGAATCTTTAACTACATTTTCTATTTCTTCATCGTAATCAGTTTTTTCTTTAAATGAATTATCTATTTCACCATTAAAATATTTATTAATCATTGCTATTGTCCTATTAAGTAAATTACCTAAATCATTGCACAAATCTGAATTATATCTTTCTACAAATGTTTCTGGGGTAAATTCACTATCTGTCCCATAATTCATTAATTTAAGTAAAAAGTATCTAACCGCATCTACACCAAATTTATCAGCAAGTACATCAGGGTAAATCATGTTTCCTTTTGACTTACTCATTTTTCCATCTTTCATTACAATAAATCCATGTGAATATAGTTTTTTAGGTGTATCTATACCTAAAGACATTAGAAATATTGGCCAATATATTGCATGGAATCTTACTATATCTTTTCCTATTATTTGTATATCAGCTGGCCAGAAAGATTTGAATTCGCTATCATTTTCAGTTAAATAGCCAAGCGAAGTAATATAGTTTGTAAGTGCATCAAGCCATACATACATAACATGTTTTGGATCATTAGGAAGTTTTATTCCCCAACTAAATGTTGTTCTTGAAATACATAAATCTTCTAAACCGGGTTTAATAAAATTATTCATTATTTCTTCTTTTCTAAATACAGGTTCTAAAAAGTTCGGATTCTTTTCATAAAATTCTTCTATTTTAGATTGATATTTTTTAATATTAAAGAAATAGCACTCTTCTTCAGTTAAATTAACTTCTCTACCACAATCTGGACATTTTCCATCTACCAATTGAGTTTTTGTGAAAAATGTTTCACATGGTACACAATACCAACCGCTATAATGACCTTTATATATATCGCCATTATTACACATTTTTTCATATATTTTTAAAACAATTTCTTCATGCTTTTGATTTGTAGTTCTTATAAAATCATGTTGACTAATATTTAATTTTTCCCAAAGATTTATAGCATTTTTTGCCATTTCATCCACATATTCTTGTGGTGTTTTCCCTGCTTCAATAGCTTTGGTTTCTATTTTTAATCCATGTTCGTCAAGTCCTGTTGTAAATTTAACATTATATCCTTCCATTCTCTTATAACGAGCTATGACATCTGCAAGTATTGTAGTATATGCAGTTCCTATATGAAATTTACCACTTGGATAATAAATAGGTGTTGTTACATAAAAGTTTTTCATAGTTTTGCCTCCTTTAGTAATTATACAATAAATTCAAAAAAATACCAAGTTGTTATTGGTATTTTACAATAATTACTTTAAATTTAAAATTTCATCTTTTGTTAAGCCAGTTATTTTTATAATGTCTTCAATTTGAAAATTATTTTCAATCATTGTCTTAGCGACTTTCTTAATTCCTTGACCAATGCCTTGTTCGATGCCTCGTTCAATACCTTCCTTTATACCTTCTTTTACCCCTGTTTTATTCCTTGTTCTAAACCTGTTTTTTTGCCTTCTTCAATTCCTTCTAATATAGCTTTTTCTTTTTCCTCGGCTAATAAAGCTTTATATATTCCTTCTCTATCATCTTCATCCGTCATATGTTGTATAAATACAGGGTCACTATTTATTACATTCAAATCTTCCATATATCTTTCTACCACCTTATCTTTTTTTGATAGTTCTTTTAATTCATCATGTTCTAAATTAAGCATTATAAAATATTTGTATTTTTCTATCTGTTCTTGGTTTTTATTATACCAAGTTTTCATAAAATATTCCCATATTTATTTCATATATTTCAAAATTATATACAAATCTTTCATCTTCCTCATTTTTAATTTCATATTTATATATTGCCTTTTTCTTATTTAATCCATAACTAAAATTTATTTGAATTATTTTTGTATTTTGATCATACTCTTTTCCTATCAATGTATGATTTTGATATATATTACATATATATGCTAAATTCCTTGGATGTACATAGTTTTTATTTTCTGCGTTCATTTCCACGTTTATTTTTCCAGCATTTGTTTCTAAATATAAATCTAATCTTTTACCTCTTGTATTTAAGTTCCCATTTATTAACTCTACATTATTTATTTTTATTTGTTTGATTTCTACATTTAATATATATTCTAAATAACATTTTAATAATTCAATATTATCTTTTTTTAACATTATTTCTTTGAAAGCTCTATCATATTTACATGTATAAAATTTTTTCATTTTCTACCTCCATTTATATCTTACCTTGGTAGATTTAAAATTCCTTTTTATAAAAAAAATATATCCATAAATTAATGAATATATTTAAAAATTATTATATTGTTGGATAAACACTAACCTGTTTTCTATCTTTTCCAACACGTTCAAATTTTACATAACCGTCTATTTTAGCATATACTGTATCATCTGATCCTATACCAACATTAGTACCTGGATAAATTTTAGTACCACGTTGACGATATAGAATAGATCCACCTGTTACAAATTCACCATCGCTAGCTTTAGCTCCTAGTCTTTTAGATATTGAATCACGACCATTTTTTGTTGAACCTTGTCCTTTTTTATGTGCGAATAATTGAATATCTAATCTCATTAAATCAAACATCGGTGACACCTCCTTATTTATTTATTTTTATATTGTTTTTATATTGTTTTTCTAAATTTTCTAACAATTCAAGCATATTGTTTATTAATATATCAGTATTCTTAGTATGTTTAATGACATTTATAATAACATTACCAGACTCCTGCTTAAACTTAATTGAATTATCTAGTTTAATAATTGCATTAACTGATGTTATTACTATACTTGATACTGAAGCACAAACAATATCTTTTCCAAACTCATCATATTCTGAATGACCAGAAATATGTATATTTGTTATCTCATTATTTACTTTTTTTACATCAACTTTAATCATAATTATTTAACTGATTTAATTTCAATTTTAGTATATGGTTGACGATGACCTTGAGTTCTGTGGTAATTTTTCTTTTGATTGTATTTAAATACTTTTATTTTTTTTGCTTTACCATGTTTTACAACAGTACCAGTTACAGTAGCACCTTTTACATATGGTTTTCCAACTACTCCGTTTGCCATTAATACCTTGTCAAAAACAACATCTTTTCCAGATTCAACATCTAGTTTTTCTACATATAATATTGTTCCTGGTTCAACATAATATTGTTTTCCACCTGTTTCAATAACTGCTTTCATTTTTTACCTCCTTTATAATCTAAGACTCGCCTTTGTGGTACAAGTTATTACTTGTTTTATTAACCTACTTTCGTGCGGTTGTAGAGGAGCTCTACACAATATAGAATTTTACCATAATTACTAATAGAAGTCAAACTTTTTATTTAAAACTTCTTTTTCTGTATAATATATTTTATCTATATAAAATAAATTTTTATAGTATTTGAAAATTTTATTTAAATTTTCACCCTTTATTATTTTATTTTTTCTACTTTTTAAATTTATTTTTTTTCTTTCTAATAGAAATTTTAAAAACATATATTTTTTATTTTTAATTTCTTTTATTATTCTTATTAATAAAAAAACTATCGTTAAATATAATATTAAATTTTTAAACATTAATAATGAAACTATAAAAATGATTGAAATTACTATTGAAATTAAGTAACTTGTTTTAAATGGAAAAATAAGATTTAAAATAGAATTTAGTATTTTTGAACCATCAAGCGGATTTATTGGAAAAATATTAAATAAAAATATACCATAATTTAATATATAAAGATTATTTATATTAAATTGTCTTAAGAAAAAATAAAGTATAAATTGAAAAACAAATCCCATTATAGATACAATAAATTCCTCTTTAAAAGGTTTATTTATTGGAGTATCAAATATTGTGAGTGCTCCAAAAGGTAGAATCATTATTTTGTTTATTTCCCATTTATAATACATTCCTGCTATAATATGACCTAATTCATGAAATAATATTATAGCAACAAAAAGAAAGAAATCCTTAAAATGACCTGTAAATATACTTGCAGTTATCATTATGTAAAAAAAAATATGTATTTTTATTTTAGATATAGTTTTTATAATCAACTATGTTTCCTTCTTTTTTAAATACTAAATACATATAATCATCTTTATTTTCACCTATATAACTTCCTTTTTTTACATAGTCATATAATTTTACTGAACTGTTTTTCAAGTTTGAATACCAAACGGTAGTTCCGTCCTGTTGTTCTATTATTACTGTATTTCCATAATCCTCTTTTTCACCAACAAACACAACTAATCCTGTTTCTATACATGGAATTAAATAATCATTTCCAACTACTATTTTTACTCCATCTAAATAATTATCAGCTTCTTTATAAATTAATTTTTCATTAAACACTTGTTCATTTTTATTTAAACTTTTAAAAACTTCTTTAAATGGAATTGAACTTCCAAAATATTTTTCATATAGTGAATTTATATAAGCAAAAGAAATATTATCTTCATAAACTTTTTGATAGAAAGTTGGTTTTAATTTTGGATTAGCTTTTAATACTATAAGAGTTATTATAGACATAAATGCAACTACTAAAAATTTACTGAAAAAAAGTGTTATTTTATTAAATCCACAATGCTTGTCTTTATTATTTTGTTTTAATTTTTTCATTATTTCTTCTTTCATATATTTCACCTATTTAATTATATAGTTTATATTTTTTTTTATTACGTTTTTTTTATTAGTTATTAAGTATATTAATATAATATAAATTATATTTAAGATTAAAGAACTATATATACTTTTAAATAATAAACTTATACTAAATGGTATTATATTGCTTAATGAAAGAACTATAAAACTTATTGTTCTATATAATATTATATTTAATAATGTGATTAATAATAAGTTGTATATATTATAATTAAACTTTTTAAAAAAGCATATTATAAATAATGAACAAATATAATAACTTATTATTTCTAATAAAAACATATTGGTAAAAATTAGTCCATATATTAAACCTATTATTAAGGAATAAATAATTAAATTTTTTTTATGTTTATAGATTATTGGTAATAAAGAAAATGAAAATAGTGGGAAAAATATATTTGAAAAGTTTGAAAATACGCCATCTAAAATTATTGATATTATTATTAAAATTATCATTTTTTCAACACACTTACTAATGATATTAAATCATAATTTAGATCTGATTTTACTTTTAAATTCTTAATTAAATCAAAGTTATCTTTGTTAACTTCACTTACTTTACCTATATATATACCCTCAGGAAATCCATTTCCAAGTCCTGATGTTGTTACAATGGAATCTATTTTTACATCTTCTGTTATTCCCTCTATTATAAAATTACCATTTTCATATTGTGTTAATAATCCATAAGTATATGAATCATTATTTTTTATTTTAACTGATATTTTATTTTCTAATTTTGAAGTTATTAATTTTACTGTACTTGTTGTATAACTTGTGTTATAAATATAACCTATTAAACCTTTTGTAGTTATTACAGCTTGGTTTTTAATTATTCCATCATTTGATCCTTTATCTATTGTTAAAGTATCATACCAATATCCTAAATTTCTATCTATTACAGTAGCATTAATTTTTTCATATTCACTTAAAATAGTTTTAAGCCCTAGTAAATCTTTTAAATTTTTTATATTTTCTTTTAACTCTTCATTTTCGGCTTTTAATATATTATCTTCTGTATTGCTTTCACATTTTTTTATTCTTAATTTATTTATTGGTTTTATAACAAATGAAAAAATATCTTTTGATGATTTTTCTATAATAGTTAAATTTCTTTTATCGCTTGTAATTATTATAAATATTAAAATACCTAATATACTTGTTATTATTAAAAATTTTTTCTTTTTCATATAATCACCTATATAATACCATTTTCTATAAAACTAAAATAATTATAATTTCCTATAATAATATGATCTACTATTTCTATTCCAAATAGTTTTCCTATTTCTTTTAAATTGTTAGTTATTGATATATCCTCTTTGCTGGGTGTTATATTACCGCTTGGATGATTATGAATAAGTATAATACTTGAAGCACTACATAAATATGCTTCTTTATATATTTCTCTTGGATGAATAAGGCTATGGTTAATAGTCCCAATATAATGTAGTTTTTCACTTATTATTTTTTTATTATTATCTAAATAAAGTGTATAAAAATATTCTTGTTTTTTATCAGATAATTTATCTTTAAAATATTCAAATACTATATCAGGACTAGTTAATTTTAAATTATTTAATGTTTCAATTTTTTTGTTCATTCTTTTTGAAAGTTCTATACACGATATAATTGTTGCTGCTTTTACAGCACCTATCCCTTTTATTTTTTTTAATTTATGGATTGTTATATTTTTTAAGTTTTTTACACCGCCTACTTCATTAAGTAGAATTGTAGCTAAATTTTTTGATGAGGAACCTTTATTCCCTGTTTTTAAAAGTATCGCAATTAATTCTTCATTTGTTAAATTTTCTTCTCCATTGTTTATAAGTCTTTCGATTGGTCTATCATTTTTAGGAATATCTTTAATTGTTGTTTTCATTTATTACCAACTCCTCATATTTAATTAGTATTTGACTGCATATACTACTAATTGTTTCATTATTGCTACTAGTAAGTAATTTATCATACTCTTCCAGTACTTCAATAAAATGTGTGTTGGATACACCTATTTTCTCTACACTAGTACTATACCCTAAATTATCATAGTATCCTTTTATTTTATTAGCATTTTCTAAATTTGTACTTATACCTAAATAACTATAATATTTTCCATCTTTTGTAGTATGTATATAATATGGGAATTTCATCATTGCTTTTTCCATTGACTCTTTAGTATCATATTCTCCTTCTCTAACAAAGTATATTTCATTTAGTCCGCTATTAAATACCGGAGTCAATTCTTGTGCATTTTTATATTGTTTTAATAATGTTATTCCTAAATAAAATCCAACTACCATTGATAACATAATAGGAAATATATATTTTTTCATTCTATCACCATATATATAATAAAATACAAAACATAATTTTTTTGTCGAAAAAAAAGGAAACCGTACTCCTACGAGTTTCCATGTATTAATTTTATAATACACTATATTATATTATAAAAAAAAGGAATTATTCATTTGACTTTTAATATTTTTATGTATACAATATATTCTAAATTGGAGATGATCTATGTGCTTAAGAAATATCTTTTGAATTATAGAAAAAAACTTAAAGATGCAGTAAATGATTTAAAGCATTTAAAAACATTTTATAAACAAATTCCAAATATATTAACTTCTACAAGAATTTTATCGCCTTTTATAATTATTCCTTTAGCTATGACAGGAAATATAGTTGGAACTGTTATTGCAGCAAGTCTAATTGCTTCCACTGACTTTTTTGATGGGTTAATAGCTAGAAAACTTAATATTACTTCGGAACTTGGAAGAGAACTTGATGCAGTAAGTGATAAATTTTTTGCTTCTGCATTAATAATTCCACTTATATTACAAAGTCCAATTTTTTTAGCTAACATTTTTTTTGAAGGTATGATTGCAACAACTAACTTAAAAGCTAAAATTAAAGGTCTTGAACCTAAAACAATATTTATAGGTAAAATCAAAACTTTTTCTCTTTCAATAAGTTTAATTCTTGGATACTTAAATTTATTCATCCCTCTAGATTCATCATTAGTTATAGGTTCGATCATTTCTACCATAACGCTTGAATGCATAACTACGGCATCATATATTATCATTAATTCTAATAAAGTAATTGAAATAAAAGACAAAGAAGAATATAGGCTTATATCTGATGTTTTAAATAATAATTTAGACAAGAATAATAAAACAAAAAGCAAAGATAATGTTATCGATAAAGGAAATGGGTTTTACAATACATTTGAAAATAACAAAGTAAATAAAGCTGAAAATACGTATAAAAAATTAGTTTTAAAAAAAGATATAAAAAAACCAAGAGTTTGATTCTTGGTTTTTTTATTATTTTAAAGCATCGATTAACTCAGCTTTTTTCATTGTAGAATAGCCTTCAACTTTTTTTGATTTAGCTAATTCTCTTAATTCAGCAACTGTTAATTTACTTAAATCTTTATTTTCTTTAGTTGATGCAGTTTTAACTTCTTTAGTTTCAGGCTTTTCTTGTACCTCTACTTTTCCATTTAATGCATCTTTAGCGATTGTAACTAAAGAAGCAAAATTTTCTTTTGAATCGATTGCTATTTCAGATAACATTTTACGATTAATAGTAATTCCAGCTTTGTTTAATCCATCAATAAACTTTGAATAACTGATTTCATTTTCACGACAAGCTGCATTGATTCTTGTAATCCATAATTTTCTGAAATCTCTTTTCTTTTGTTTTCTATCTCTATATGCATACTTTCCTGAATGCATTACTTGTTCTTTAGCAGTTTTATATAATCTATGTTTACTACCAAAATATCCTTTTGCTTCATCTAATACTTTTTTACGACGTGCACGATGAATTGTGCTTCCTTTAACTCTTGGCATATTTTTTTCCTCCTACAATATATCTTTTAATCTATTCATATCACTCTTGCTTAATAGTGATGCACTTCTACCACATCTATTTGATGCAGCATTCTTTTTTCCTGTGTTATGTCTAGTCCCAGGATGACCTATTTTAACTGTACCACCAGGTCTAACGTTACAAACTTTAGCAGTACCTTTATGTGTTTTTTGTGTTTTTTTAGCCATACTATAATTCCTCCTATTTTTCTTTTTTAGGCGCTAATACCATCGTCATAACTCTACCATCTAATGTTGGCTTTTGCTCTATAACTGATATTTCATTTAAAGCATCTGCAAAACGAAGTAAAACATTTTTTCCTAATTCTTGATGAGCCATTTCTCTACCTTTAAAACGTATTGAAACTTTTATTTTATGACCCTTCTCTAAGTATTTACTTGAATTATTTAATCTAGTATTAAAGTCATGAACGTCTATTGTTACTGATAAACGATACTCTTTAATTTCTAGATTATTTTCTCTTTGTTTTTTTAGGTTTTCTTTTTGGCGCTTTTTATTTTCATATTTAAATTTATTGTAATCCATAATTTTACAAACTGGTGGATTACCATTTGGATTTATTAATACTAAATCAAATCCTGCATAACTACTTAGTGTTAATGCATCTTTAATAGGTTTTACTCCTAGTTGTTCACCATTTGGACCTATAACCATTACTTCTTTTGCTCTGATTTGTTCGTTTAGATACAAATCTCTTTCCTTACTAGCGATAATTGACACCTCCATATAAGACCTTGTCTTATAAAATTAAAAAGTGAATACAAAGTATCCACTAAAAATGCATAATAAACATAATGTTTTTTGGCATTTTACCCATAGCTATTTGCTATCAGGTGAGAAGTGGATCTTCTACTTTCCTTCTTGATTTCTAGTACATTATACAAGAAAAATATCTCTATGTCAAGATATTTTCTTTTAATATTATGTAGTTACTAAATTTTTTATACTTTTAATATTAACTGTTTTTTTATTATCTATTATATTATTAATTATTATGTTTTCAATATTATCTTTTATTATTTTATCTATTTTTCTTGCACCAAACTCATTATAATTGCTTTCAATTAATATTTCATTTATTACATTTTTAGATATTGCAATTTTTATTTCATTTTTATATTTGTTTTTTAATTTTGAAATTTTTTTGTTTATTAAATATATTATATTTTCTTTAGTCAAATTATTAAATACTACAATATTATCTATTCTATTTATAAATGGAACACTAAAATTTTCTTTTAGTTTTGTTAATACTTTACTTCTTTCATTGTTTGTAAATCCTATATTTATATCATGAAATCCTACATTAGAAGTCATTACTATTGTAACATAATCAAATCTTATTATATTACCTGCTGAATCTTTTATTTTGCCTTCATCTAATATTTGATATAACAAATTTATAATATTAGGGTGTGCTTTTTCTATTTCATCTAATATTAAAACAGAATATGGTTTTCGTTTTATTTCATCTAATATATTATTTGTATCCATGTAACCAACATATCCTGGAGGAGCTCCTAAGAATTTGCTTACAGTATGTGCTTCACTATATTCACTCATATCTAATTTTATAACATTTTGACCTACTAGATTCTTTGAGAAAATTTTAGCTAAATATGTTTTTCCTACTCCACTTGGACCTGTAAACATTATTGAATAGCATTTTCCCTCTTCTTTAAATCCTAGTTTTATTTTTTTTATTATATTTATTACTTCATTTACTGCTTTGTTTTGACCTATTATTTTATCATTTATATCTTTATTTATTTTATCAACTATTTTTTTATTTTCACTTAAAAGTTCATATATAGGTATTCCTGTTTTTGCATTTATCACTTTTGCTACATCTTCTTTTTTTACTTTTTTTACATTATTTTCATAAAAGTTTAATTCCAAATTATTTATTTTGTGCATGATAGTATTTTCTTTTGTTTTATATTTTGAAGCCTCATTAAAATTATTTGACATAATAGCACTGTTTTTTTCTTTTAAAATATTTTTTAATTCTTTGTTTAGTTCATTGTATTTTTTCATTTGTGTTGTTTCTTTTAAACTTGTTTTACTACATACCTCATCTAATACATCAATACTTTTATCTGGCTCATTTCTATCATATATGTATTTTTTTGTTAAATTCATTATTAAATCAATAATTTCTTCACTTATTTTAACATAGTGATATTTTTCATATATTGATTTTAATTTCATTAATATTTCTTTTACTGTTTTATCATCTGGTATATCAACCATTACACTTTGGAATCTCCTATCTAAAGCTTTTTCTGGTTCTATATATTTTTTATATTCTTCTATCGTTGTTGCACCTATACATTTTATTTTGTTTCTAGCGAGTGCGGGTTTAAAAATATTAGATGCATCTATTGCGCCTTCAGCTCCACCTGCTCCGACTAATGTATGTATCTCATCTATAAATAAAATTATGTCATCATTTTCTTCTATTTCTTTTAATATTTTTCTTACTCTTTCTTCAAATTCACCTCTATATTTTGTTCCTGCTACTGTACTTGCCATATCTAAGCTTATTATTCTTTTATTTTTTAAGCATCTTGGAACTTCTCCTATGCTTATTAACCTACTTAATTCTTCTACTATAGCAGTTTTTCCAACACCAGCATGACCTATTAATAATGGATTGTTTTTTGTTCTTCTACATAATATTTCCAGTATTCTTTTAATTTCTTTATCTCTACCTATTACTGGGTCTATTTCGTTATTAAGTGCTTTTTTATTTAAATCAACGCCTAATTCTTCTATTAATAATTTTTTATTTTTCTTTTTTTTATTTACTAATTTATATGAAAAAATATTATATAACTCATCTAGGTTTATATTCATCCCTAGCATAACTCTTATTGCTATTCCTTCTCCCTCTTCAAGTAAACTAGAAAATAAATGTTCTACAGTTACTTCTCCATTATTATTCTCTTTACTATTTATTATTGCATTTTCTATTATTCTTTTTAAAAGAGGTGTATATAAAAACCAATTATTTTCTTCTTTTCCTATTCCTATAATATCTATTATTTCGTTTTTAAATGTTTCATACGTTAAACTATATTCTTTCAGTTTTTCTGATATATTTTTACTGTTTTTTAATATTGAAAGAAATAAGTGTTCACTTCCAACATATGGGTGTTTTAATTCATACATTTCTTTTTTAGCATCTTTAATTACTTTTCTTGCATCTTCATTAAAATTTCCAAACATTTTTATCTTCCCTTCTATATATTTTATGATGATATTAAATTTTTATTTTAATCAATAATATATTATCATTGCTGAAAAGCAAAATATTTGTTCTTCTGAAAATATACTAACTGATACTTGATATTTAATATCTACTACTTCTCCATCCAATGTTTTTAAAAAATCATTGACTGATTTTTCTAGGTCTGATTCATGACTTTCATCAAATATTTTTACCTTCATTTAATCACCAAATATAATATACAATTTCGTAATAAAAAATAATGTCACTTTTTAATTATTTTTTTATTTTGTGGTATAATAAATGAAGATAGGTGTGTATGTATGAAGAAGTTAGTTATTATTTTAAGCAGTTTTTTATTTCTTTTACTTTTATGTATTTTAGTTACTTTTAAGACTATTTATATATATGATAGTAGTAGCTCTAGTTTTGAAGTTTATAGCGATAAAAACATAATTAACGAAAAAATAAATGTTAAAGCACAATATTGCTCATTATTTAAAATAAGATGTGCAGATATTAATGATGTAGATATTAGTAATAATATTAATTTTGATAAAATTGGTGAATATAATATAGTTTATAAATTTAAATACAAAAATAAGAAAAAAACTTATGTAAAAAAAATAAATATTGTAGATACTACTGCCCCTACTATCAAGCTTTCTGAATCTAAATTAATGTGTCCAAATAAATATGTTGAACCTGGATATGAAGTTTCTGATAATTATGATACTGATATAAAAAATAAAGTAAAAATTGAAAAAATAAATAATACTTTAATATATACTGTTATTGATTCAAGTGGTAATAAAACAGTTGCAAAACGAGATTTAACTTTTGGCGATAAGGAAGCTCCAAAAATAACTTTAAAAGGTAATGAGACTATATATCTTTTAATTGGAGAAGAATATAAAGAACCTGGATATGAGGTCTCTGATAATTGCGATGATGATCTTAAAACAAAAGTTCAAATAGAAAGTAATTTAAATAATAAAGTAACAGGAACTTATACAATAAAATATAGTGTAAGTGATTCAAGTGGTAATAAGGTTAGTCAAACAAGATTTATTAAAGTTTACAATACTCAAAGTAATATTACAATTATTCCAACAAACAAGGTTATTTACTTAACTTTTGATGATGGACCTGGACCATATACTGAATACTTATTGGATATACTTAAAAAATATAATGTTAAAGCAACATTTTTTGTGACAAATCAATTTTCAAAATATCAATATGTTCTTAAACGTATTGATAATGAAGGACATACTATAGCAATTCATTCATATTCGCATTCATATAAAAATATTTATTCAAGTGTTGATGCATTTTTTAATGATATAGACAAAATGGACAAGATAATATATTCTCAAACTGAAAAACATTCTAAATTATTGCGTTTTCCAGGTGGAAGTTCTAATACAATAAGTAGATTTAATAAAGGAATAATGACTAGTTTATCTAAGGAAACCGCTATTAGAGGTTATAAATACTTTGATTGGAATGTAGATAGTAATGATACTGGAACGAGCAATTCTAATAAAATTTCAAATAATATTATAAAAGGTATAAAAGCTAATAATTATTCAATTGTGTTGCAACATGATATAAAAAAATATAGTGTTAACGCAGTAGAAGATGTAATAAAATATGGTCTTGCAAATGGTTATACATTTTTACCTTTAGATATAACAAGTCCAACTGCTCATCATGGCATTAATAATTAAAAAATCCCTTAAAATAGGGATTTTTTTACTACATCATATCATCTAATTTGGTGTCAACTTCTTTAGCCACTTTATTGAACTTCTTTTTAACTGTTTTCATAATTGGTTTACTATATTTTTGATAAGCTAATGTAGCTCCTACACCAAGTCCAATAAGCGCCATATTTTTACCTAATTTCATATTTCACCTTCTTAGCTATAATGTAACTTGTATGTAATAACATACAATTATATTTTTTCTTTATTTTTTAAAATTATTCATAAAAATTAATTTTTCTTTTAAAGTTGTTTTTCTTTCATATTCATTATCATTTTTTATACTTGTTTTAAAAACATTAGGATCTCCAACTATTATAAGTTTTCTTTTTGCTCTTGTTACAGCTGTATATATTAGTTTTTTTGAAAGCATTCTTCCATATGAACTGGTTATTGGGAGTACAACAAGTTCAAATTCACTTCCTTGAGATTTATGTATGCTTATTACAAAACCATGTTTAAACTTATTAAAATCTTTAGGTAAATATTTAACTATATTTCCATCATAATCAATATATATTTCATCTTTTCCACTTTTGCTTGTATTTGCATATATTATATATTTTATAGTACCCAAATCTCCATTAAAAACATTTTCATCTGGCATATTAACTAATTGTAATACTTTATCATTTTCTCTATATATAACATCAAAATATTTAATTTCTCTTTTTTCAGGATCTTTTTTATTAAATACATTTTGAAGTTCTTTATTTAATGAATCTATTCCATTTACACCAGCATACATAGGTGCCATAATTTGTACTTTCTTATAATCATATCCTTTTTTTTCTATTGTTTCAGCTAGTGATATTATCGTATTTTTTAATGAATAATTTGTACATTCTAAAAATGTATAATCATCTCTTGTTTCATAAAAATCAGAACTTAAATTATTATCATTTATTTCTTTTGCTAGTACGGGTATATATGAGTTTTCATTTTGTCTATATAATAGTTTTAATTTTACAACATCAATTATATCACTATTGATGAAGTCTTTTAAAACTTGTCCTGGTCCAACACTTGGAAGTTGATTAAAATCTCCAACTAATATTAATTTTATGTTGTCATTTAGACCTTTAAGTAAATTATCTATTAAAGATATATCTATCATACTTACTTCATCTATTATTATTAATTTACTTTTATCTTTATTATATTCATCTATTTTAAAACTATTTAGTTCTTTATTCCATCCTAAAAACCTATGTATTGTAGTAGCTGGAAAAAGAGTTGCTTCGCTTAATCTTTTACTAGCTCTTCCCGTAGGTGCGAGTAAAGATATTTCGTTTATTAATTCTTCATCATTTAATTTATTTAATAATTTATATAATTGTACTATTGATTTAATAATTGTAGTTTTTCCTGTTCCTGGTCCACCAGTTATTATAAGTAAATTATTTTCTAAAGCTTTTTTTATTGCAGTTAATTGAATTTCATCATATTTTATATTATTTTCTTTTTCTAATAATTCTATATATGTATCTAATTTCTTATATTTGGTTAATGGAATATTTAATAAAGTATTTAATTTATTTGATACATTATTTTCTGCTTCATAAATATTATTTAAATAATATTTATCATTTTCTATATGTATTTTTTGCTCTATGCTTAATTCATCTAAATAAGTATTAAATTCTTCTTTGTTTAGCTCTATTTTTAAATAGTTAATTGCATTTATATATATTTCATTCAAATTTAAATATGTATCTCCATTTTTATATGTAAGACTTTTCATAACATATAATATACAAGATTTAATTCTATTGATATCATTTTCTTTATAATTTAATTTTTTGCTTATTTCATCGATTTTTGTAAATGAAATTTCTTCTATATCATCTATAATTTTAAATATATTACTCTCTATTTGTATTATTGTATTTGATTTATAAAAATTATATATATTTAAAGAATCTTTCATATTAAAACCTAATTCTGTTAAATATACTATTGTTTTATGACTTTCTTCATATTTAGTTAAAGTATTATATATTATATCTATTTTTTTTGAAGATAATTTAGGTACTAAATATAAATTTGATTTTTCTTCTAGTATTTTATCTAATGCGTTTTCTCCTAATGTTTCTACAATTTGTGTAGCTATTTTCTCGCCTATTCCATTAAATAAATCACTTGAAAGAAACTCAATTATACCGTCTTTATCGCTAGGTTTTACTCTTTCATATTCATTTACTTTAAATTGTAAACCATATTTTTGATGGTCTACCATTTCACCATAAAAAAAGTATGTATCATCTACATTAAGTTCAACAAATTGTCCTGTAAATGTAATTGTTTTATTTATGAATTCTTTTAAGTTTTCCTCATTTGTTTCTTTTATTTTAAATATCCCTATTACAAAGCCATTGTCTGATGTATATATGCTTCTTTTATAATTACCTTTTATATATGTTTCCATGAAACTCACCGTTATAATTATACCACAAAAAAAAGATAAATTTTATCTCCAAACTGAATGTTTTAGTTGATAATTTCTATCTTCAGCTTTTTCGCTCATTATTAGTTCCATACGTTTTTCATATGATTCTAAATAAAGTTTGATTCCTTCGTTTGTATTTTCATAAAATCCATTTGTAATTAAGTAAGAAACAAATGTAGGATATTTTACTTTTATATAATTTTCTGAACCATAAATGTTTTCTTCATTTGATATCTGATGTGCAACAAACACAGCTTTATTTACATCTTCAATATTTTTTTGTAATTCTAAATATGATTCATAAATTTTTATTTCTAAATCATTTTCATCTTTAGAATTTAATATTTTATATGATTCAAGAGTAATCTTCTCTGTACTTCCATTTTTTAATTCAGGATATTGTTTTTCTGTAACTTGTTCTACTGCATCTATTTTATTTTCATAGTCTTTTTTTATATCACTACCAGTTTTAACTAGTAATATTGTACCAGACACTAGACTTAGCGCAAGAATGGAACAGCAAATAAAATCAGATAACTTAAATTTTTTTAATGATTTTTTATTAATTTTTTTTCTTTTAACTTCTATTTGTTTTTCTAGTCCAACACTATTTTCTATGCATTTATTTTGATATTCGTTTAAATTTCTTATATCTAATATTTTTCTTATATCTTCAAATTTTTTTGATAATTCATCATTATTTTTCATTATATCCCCCACTAACTAATTTAATTAGAAAATTTATTTCTCGAGTATAGATTATATCATTATGAAATAATGTTGTCAAACAAAAAAAGAATTTAATCTTTTTTTAAATTCTTATTAAATAATAATAAAGCTTTTCTAAATTCTTCTTCATCTTTTAATCCAATTAAAACTTCTTTTTCACTGTTTACAAGTGATTTTCTAATACAAAAATCTTTTGGATCTTCTGTATTAACTAAATATATATACTTATCACTACCATTTTTAATTTCATTAAGTATCAAGTATTCTTTATTATTTTCTAGTATAACACTTTCCATATTAAATTCCCTCTTATCTTGTTTTATTTAAATTATTTTCTATTTCACTTCTTTGTTTTTGTTGTGTCATTTGGTCATATAAATTATATAATGGTTTTCCATTTTCATCTACATAACCTTGTCCTATTAAATATGCATCAAAATTATCATATTTAAAATCGATATTATAGCCTTGTTCAGGAACAAAGTCATATTTTTCTTCATTGTTAGATATTTCATATACTGTTCCAAAAACTTCATCTATGTTATTTTGAGACATTCTATATGCCTTATATATTTCAAAAGTTGCTTGTTCATCATTAGAATTATTTTTAGCGTTTAATATATAGTAAGAGTCTTTTGCAAGTTCTTTTGATACTTCACTTCTTAAATCTGGATACTTACTATCTAATACCTGTTCTATGCCACTTATTTCGTTATTTATTTTAGCTTGTTCGATAGCTTTAGCTACTGGAAATACCGATATCATTCCTGCTACCATTGTACCAAGTGCTACATTAGCTACTATTTTTTTTGTGTCAACCTTACTTCTTTTAACAGAAACTGGAGGTTTTGAAACGCTTTGTGCTTTTATTGTTTCATATTCTTTATTTAAAGTAGTAGGCATAGCTGATTCTAAAGGTGTTCCAACACCATAAAGTTTAGGTTGAACTGATTGACTAAAATTCAAATTTTTTCTGTATTCTTCTTCTCTTTTTCTTAATTCTTCTTTTTCTAATTCTTCATTTCTTTTTTTGAACATTTCGCTTAATTCGTTAAAGTTATTTTCCATGTTTGTCACATCCTATCAATACTTTAATTATATCATTGTAAAAAAAAAGTGTCAATTTATATGGCACTTGAAATTATATAAGGATATTGATTTTCCATTAGTTTTACACTTACTTCTTTGTGTAATAATTCTTCACACCCTTTTAATTTGATTAAAAGATAATTACCAGTATGTCCTATTAAATATCCATCTTTATAAACTTCTGGTATAAAGGTAAGTGTTTTACCAATAAATTTATTCATATATTTATTTTCCAATTCTTTTGAAAGTTTTAAAAGTTCCATAACTCTTTGTTTTTTTACTTCTTCTTTTATTTGACCTTCCATTGTTGCTGCTTTTGTACCTTCTCTTTTAGAATATGGAAATACATGTAATTTAGAAAAATCAACTTTTTTGATTGTTTCTATTGTTTCATTAAAGTTTTTATCTGTTTCATTTGGAAATCCTACTATTACATCTGTTGTAATTGAAATATCTGGTCTTATTTTTCTTATTTTATTTATTTTTTCTATAAAATATTTTGTATCATATTTTCTATTCATCAATTTTAATATTTCATCTGAACCTGATTGTAGTGGTATATGTAAATGATCTACTAATACATTATTATTTTTTATTATTTCTAAAACTCTATCATTTAGTTCGGTTATTTCTATTGAGGAAATTCTAATTCTAGATAATTTTTTGATTTTAACTATTTCATTTAATAAATCAGCAAAATCGTAATTATCGAATTCACTTCCATAATTTCCTGTATGTATACCTGTTAACACTATTTCTTTATGTCCATTTAATGTTAAATGATCAATTTCATTTAATATGTCCTCTCTTGGTTTACTTCTAACAGAACCTCTTGTGTATGGAATAATACAATATGCGCAGAAATTATTACATCCATCTTGTATTTTTATAAATGCTCTTGTTTTATCAAAATTATTAAGTTTCATAGTTTCAAATTCTACGTTACTTATATCATAAATATCGGTTTTTTTATTTTTATTTTTCACATACTCATTTATATATTCTGAAACTTTAGATTTATTTTTATTTCCAATAACAATATCTACACCTTCTATGTTTACAGTTTCAGGTTTAGCTTGTGCAAGACAACCACATACAACAATTATTGCATCTTTATTTTTTTTAATTGCTTGTCTTATAAGTTTTAAAGATTTACTATCTGCAGTATTTGTTACGGAGCATGTATTGATTATATATATATCAGCAGGAATGTTATTATCTTTTTCTTCTACATAACCTGCATTAATTAAATCTTCCGTCATTATTCTACTTTCGTAACTATTTACTTTGCATCCCAATGTATATATATAAAACTTCATTACAACACTTCTTTCTAAAAAAAGACTATAGATTTTGTCTAAAAGCCTTTAATGCATTCAAAAATTCATCATCTTTTAACTCTGAAATAGATTTTTGACTTTTATCTTCACTTGGTATAGTTGGATAATCAAGTTTTGTTTCTATTCTACCATAAATTGGAGAAATAAATTCACTAACTTTAAATTTTTTATCTTTTTTATTCTTTTTGTCAATATCTATATGTTCTAACATTGGTGTACTAGATTCTGAATTTATATTATTTATTTCTTCTACTGGTTTTTGTATATCAAAACCGGATTCAAAGTTATTTTGTTCTTCCATGTCATCATCAATTGTTATAATTGATAAATCGCCAGTTTTATTTATATCTGATAAATTATAGGATTTTTTTGTTTTATCAACTAGTTCTTCAAAGAAATCATTTAAATCAAATTTTGTTTCATCTTTACTAATTTCTTTACCATTTGCTTTTAATAGTTCTTGATAACTTATAATTGCATTTTCTTCTTGATCTTGTTCAAATTCTAATATTTGTTTTTCATCACGTTTTGTTAAATCTTCTTGCATTTTTGAAAGTATACTTTCAAAATCAGTATGTGTATTTTCTTCTTTTACAAGATCATTGTTTATTTCTATTTGAATTGGTTCAGATTTAATGAATTGATTTTGAATTAAATTTTCACTTTCTCTTTCTTCTATAAGAGGCTCTTCTTTTTGTTTTGCTTTTTCTTCTAATTTAGTTATTTCTTCTTCTAAACTTTCAAGTTTAGGTTCTTCATGATGATTATTTAATATAATCTCACTTGTGTTTTTTAGTTTTTTTCTTTCTATATGTTTTTTTATTAAATTTACAATCAAAAAAACAACAAGAAAAACTAAAATACAAGCCCCTAAAATTATACCATAAAATAAAATCGAATTTTCCATTAATTTATCTAACATTTTTACATCACTCCATAAGTTCATAATTAAGAACACTTAATATAAATATTGGAACAGTTTCAACCCTCATTATTCTATTTCCTAATGTAACAGACTTGTATCCAAGACTGTTAAACTTTTGTTCTTCATTACTAGTAAGCCCACCCTCCGGTCCGACTACTATTGTTATTTTATCATATATATTTTGTGATTGCAAAAACATTTTCAAGTTTTCATTTTTTTCACACGTACTACACACTAACTTTACACCATCTAAATTTAAATCTTCTATCCTTTTTACCGTTGTGATTATTGGGATAGTGTTTCTTTTTGATTGTTCGCTAGCTTCTTTACATATTCTTGACCATCTTATTATTTTTTTATCTTCTTTTTCAGATATATCTTTTACTATACTTCTTTGTGCATAATAAGGAATTATTTTACTTATTCCAAGTTCTGTTGCTTTTTGTAAAACAAAATCCATTTTTTGTTCTTTAAGTAAAGGAATTACTAAAGTTATTTCTATTTCATCTTTTAAATCAATATTTAATTCTTTATCTATTTCTATCGTTTTATAATCTTCTGATTTTATAATACATTCATATACTTTTTTTTCAAATACAACTTCTATTTTATCATTTACATTCATTCTCATTACATTTTTTATATGGTGATAATCATCATCATATAATGTAACTTTATTGTTTACTATTTTCTTACAAAAATACCTTTGCATATTTATTCTCCATAATATGTTATTCCATCTAAATTGCATTCATTAGTTGCACAAATTGTATATAATATATCATTATTTTTATTGCTTATAATAACAACCGTGCTATCATTGAATTTATCAGATGTTTGTGGATCTATAGCATTTTTTTCTAAATAACCTAGTTCTTTTAATTTTTTTAAAGTTATTCCTAATTTTTTTCCTTCTGATAAATCCAATTTAAATAGATTTTCAGCAACAAAATTTCTAGAACTGCCTTCTATATTTTTTATTTGAATATCATATAATGTTTTTTTGTTATCTTTTATTACATTTGTAACTATCGGAATTGTAATAAGTGATATTGCACCTAACAATATTAATACTCCTAATACTTCAATTAAAGTAAATCCTTTCATAATTCCTCCTACACAAAAAATCCCATATATATTAAAAAGCCTAAGAAAAGTGATAATAAAACGATGCCATTTATCTGTTCAGATTTTTTTGATTTATATTTTATTCCAAGTGACATTGTTATTAGTATTCCGCCTATTAATCCACCTATATGTGCTGCATTATTTATACCAGACACCATAAATCCAAATATCAGATTAATTAGAATAAGTGGAATTATTTGAGATTTTAGTACAGTTCCTAAATATACTCTATAATTGTATCCAAAATAAAGTAATGAGCCAAGTAATCCAAATATAGCGCCACTTGCACCTGCACTTATACTTATAGGAAATATCATAGACATTAAGCTTCCACAAAGCGCACTAACAAGGTATATTATTAAGAATTTAATTTTTCCTAAAAAACTTTCTAGTTGTCTACCTATTACATATAATGCATAACAATTAAATAATAAATGAAATATTCCAATATGTAAGAATGCAGATGTAATTAATCTGTAATATTCTCCACCTAAAATTAAGTCTTTTTGAAATGCACCAAACTTTATTAAAGTAAATGCATCTTGACTACCTTTTCCAAGTATATACATAAGTATAAAAACTATTACATTAATTATTATTAACGAAACTGTTATAATTGGTTTTTTTGGTTTAAATATTTCTTCTGCTTTTATTCCTTCTTGTTCATTTTTTTTATTTATTTCGCTTGTTAATTTAAAAAATAATTCCATACCTTTTTCTTTAATTTTGCTTTTTTTGATTATATCTGGAAATACTTCCATAACTGTTTTGTATTGTTTTATATCATCAAATTCTTTTAAATTAACTATATCTATATTCCTATATGTTTCTTTTATATTTACATTTTCTCCTAAATTAATAAATATACTTAATGCATTCATATTAAGTGAAAAGGTTGTTTTTTGTATTTTTTTTACTATTTTTTTTGTTTTGAACAAATCAAAATCAAATTGCTCATTATTATGAATATAATTACTAACAATTCTCACTATTTTATAATCACTATTTAAATTTTCTAGCCAAATTTCATCTTTTGCACCATGAAGAACTATTGGATTATATCCTTTTTCAGTAATAAAATAATGAAGTAATTTCATTACTATTTCGTCACTTTTTGTTATAGCGTCCATTTTATTCCTCCTTAAATTTATTTAATATATTTATAAATTCTTTTGGTAATTCACTAGTAAAACACATATACTTCTTTGTTGTTGGATGTATAAATCCTAATTCTTTTGCGTGCAAACATTGTCCTGTTTCATCTATTAGTTTTCTTTTACCATATACAGAATCGTTTACAACAGGGTGATTTATATAATTCATATGTACTCTTATTTGATGTGTTCTACCTGTTTCTAATTTTAATTCTATTAGTGTTGCATCTTTATATCTTTCGATTACCTTAAAATGTGTTACTGCATTTTTACTGTTTTCACTTATAACAGCCATCTTTTTTCTATCTTTTTTATCTCTTCCAATTGGTGCATCTATTGTACCTGTATCTTCATTAATTACGCCCCATACAAGTGCGACATAAATTCTATGTGTTGTTTTATTTTCTAACTGACGAGCTAAAAATTCATGGGCATAATCATTTTTCGCAACTACTAATAATCCAGTTGTAAATGCATCTATTCTATGTACTATTCCAGGTCTAAATTCGCCATTTACTTTGCTTAAATTTTTTGAATGATACATAAGCCCATTTACTAATGTTCCAGTAGGATTTCCAACAGCTGGATGTACAACCAATCCATTTTGTTTATTTACAACTATTATATCGTCATCTTCATATACTATATCTAAATCTATTTTTTCTGCTTTAGCACTCAAAGGTTGTTCTTCTATTTCATTTATTTCTATATTATCGTTTTGTTTAACAATGTAGCTATTTTTTATAATTTTATTATTAACTTTTACGTTTTCAGTTTTAATTAGATTTTGAATTTTGCTTCTACTTTTATTAAGTATTTTAATTAGGTAGTTATCAATTCTTTCATTTGCATCTTCTGTTACTTTGTATCGCATGATTTTTCCTCCTTAATACTAAATATTAATAAAATAATTGCTGAAACAACTATACATATATCTGCAAAATTGAATACTGGAAAATTATATTTTAATATAGAAAAATCTAAATAATCAATTACAAATCCTCTAAATATCCTATCAATCATATTTCCTACTATACCACCTATCAGCATTGAATATGTAATAGTTTGAATTTTACTAAAACTTTTTTTCTTACTTAAATATATATATATTGCTACTAAAACGATTAAAGAAATTAGTGATAGGAAAACTACATTTCCACTTAATATACTAAAAGCCGCACCTATATTTTGTACATATGTTATATTAAAAAAATTTTTAATGATTATTATACTACTATATAATTCCATATTTTGTATTACAACAAACTTAATAATTTGATCTAGTATTATTATAAGTAAACTAAATATTGTAATTTTTTTCATTCAATCACCAAACAATATTATATAACAAATTAAAATAAAAAACTAGGTGCTATTCGCACCCATCATTATTTTCTACGAGTAAATAATCATATCCTGATATATTTTGTGTTATTTTTATATATAAATCTGTATTAAATTTTTTATCTGTTTTTGGATTTATTATTCCTTTTTCTACATACCCTTCATCTTCAAGAGTACCTAATTTAACACAATAAACCTGTTTATTTTCAAGTTTTGTAATATTATCGAAAACCCATGATTCTGTTCCATCATATATTTGGTTTAATTGTACATTATAAAGATTATTTCTACTATCTTTTATTGATTTATCAATTGTTACATAAGCAATTGTAGAAAGTATTCCAACAATTACTATTACAACAAGTAATTCGATTAATGTAAATCCATTTTTCATAAATAACACCTATCTTCTAAATATATTTTAACATTTATTTTTTTTTATGTAAATTATAAAGTAAGTTTTCTTGACTTTTATAGTTAATTTTTATAATATTAAGTAAGATTGGTAAAGGAGATTTTTATGTATATAAATGATAAAATATTGATTGGTAAAAATGATAATTATGAAGCTTATATACTTCCTAGGATGGCTAATAGACATGGTATTATAAGTGGCGCTAGTGGAAGTGGAAAAACAATTTCTCTAAAAGTTTTAGCTGAAAGTTTTTCCTCTGCAGGTGTTCCTGTATTTTTGGTTGACGTAAAAGGTGATTTAGCTGGAATGTGTTTACCAGGTATTGTAAATGATAATATTTCAAGTAGAATTAATAATTTAAATTTAGAAAATTTTGAGTTTAAAAGCTTCCCCACTTCATTTTTTGATGTTTATGAAAAATATGGTATTCCAATACGTACAACTATAAATAGTATTGGTCCTAAATTACTTTCTAGAATGCTTAATTTAACTGAGGCTCAAGAAGGTGTCTTAACGATTGTTTTTAAAATTGCAGAAGATGAAAATTTAGAATTAATTGATTTAAAAGATTTAAGAGCTATTTTAGCTTATGTTGGTGAAAGAAGAAAAAATTATGCATTAAATTATGGTAATATTACCTTACAGAGTATTGGTAGTATTCAACGTAATTTACTTTCCTTAGAAGATGAAGGTGGAAATTTCTTTTTTGGTAAACCTGCATTAGACATAAATGATTTTATTAAAACTGATATAAATAGTACTGGTTATATAAATATATTACATGCAGCCACTTTGTTTCAAAAACCAACTTTATATGCTTCATTTTTGTTATGGTTGCTTACTGATTTATATCAAAAATTACCTGAAGTTGGTGATTTAGAAAAACCAAAAATTGCTTTCTTTTTTGATGAAGCACATTTACTTTTTTCTGAGATGCCTGATTATATAATTAAACAAGTAACGCAGATTGTAAAACTAATACGTTCAAAAGGTATTGGACTATATTTTATTTCACAAAGTCCAAGTGATATTCCTGATGAAATATTATCTCAACTAGGAAATCGTATTCAACATGTTTTAAGGTATTATACAAAAAATGATGAAAAAGCTATTAAAGCAGCAGCTAATTCTTTTAGAGAAAATCCTAACTATGATACTGAACAAGTTATTAAAACATTAAAAACTGGTGAAGCTTTAGTATCTTTCCAAGATGAATATGGCCAACCTACTGTTGCAGAAAAAGTAACTATACTCCCACCACAAAGTCAAATTGGAACTATTGATGATGTTAAAAGACAAGAAGTCATAAGAAATAATCCCTTATATATAAAATATATAAATAGAACTGAAGAAATTTCAGCTTATGAAAAGATCGAACAAAAAATACAAAATGAAAAAATAACTCAAATGAGTACTGTAAAAAATAAATCCAATTCATCTAAATCAAGTAATAAAAAAAGTGGTTTAGAAAAAGCTGCAAATAAGGTTGCTAACAGTACTCTTAATACTTTAGGAAGAAAAATAGGAAATTCACTATTTAAATCTTTATTTAAATAAAAAGATTCATAGAATTTATAATTCTTTGAACCTTTTTTTATATTTTTTATCATTAAATAATTCATAAAAAAAGATATAAAATATATATTATTATATTACGTAAAATAAACAATCTTGAAGTAAAATTCTTTTACTTATCTTTCATATCTTGATATATTTAGAATTACTCCTATACTACACAATGTTATAAGTAAACTAGAGCCTCCATATGATAAAAATGGAAGAGTTACACCTGTTACGGGTATTAAACCGACTACTACCATTAAATTAAGAAGTGCTTGAAATGACAATTGAAACATTATTCCAAACGATAAGTATTTTCCAAATAAATCCTTACAATTTTTAGATATTTTAAATCCAGTTATTATAATTGTTAGAAAAAGGGTTACAACTATTACAATTCCCAAAAAGCCAAACTCTTCACTTATAATTGAAAAAATAAAATCAGTTTGTGGTTCTGGTAAGTAAAAGTGTTTCTGTCTAGAATTTAGAAAACCAAATCCAAACAATCCTCCTGGCCCAATTGCGTATAATGACTGAATTATTTGAAATCCACTTCCCAGTGGATCAGACCAAGGATTTAAAAATGATAAAATTCTTGCTAATCTATATGGTGCTATTATTATAAGACCAGTTATCCCAAGAACGCCTATTATTCCAAGGCCTATAAAAAATTTCATACTTACTCCACCTACAAATAATAAACCAATTATTGATATTACAATTATCATTCCTGTTCCAAAGTCTGGTTGTAACATTATAAGTCCAAATACAAAAAGCAAAACACAAAGTATTGGCAATACACCTTTTTTTATATTTTTCATATTTTTTTCATTATTCATTAAATATTTAGAAGTAAATATTATTAAAGCAAGTTTTGTAAATTCACTTGGCTGAATTCCAAATGAACCAATTCCAAACCAACTTCTACTACCATTTCTTACCATACCAACACCTGGTATTAGGACCAATATTAAAAGTATTATACATCCTATTAATAAAATATTAGATTTTTTTAAATAAAATTTATAATTGATTTTACTTACTAAAAACATTAGTATTAACCCTATTATAAAAAATAAAGCTTGGTTTTTTACATATTTTAAAGAGTCATTATATTTATATTCTGCCCATATTGATGAAGCAGAATAAATCATTATAATCCCAAATATTGATATTAATATAACAGATACTACTAATAATATCTCAACACTTCTTTTTTTCATAACAGCACCCCAACACTAAGTGCAATCATAGAACCAATTAAACCTATTATCCAAAAAACTTTAACAATATCTTCTTCTTTCCAACCTATTTTTTCAAATGTATGATGAATTGGAGTCATTGGAAAAATTCTTTTTTTAGTTAGTTTATAATAAAATCTTTGTATTACACAACTAAGCGTTTCTATTACAAATACTATACCTATTATTAATAAAAGTAATTCATGTCTAGTTAATATTGCATATGTTCCAAGAGTTGCTCCTAGTGCAAGTGAACCTGTATCTCCCATAAATATTTTAGCTGGTTTATTAAATACTAAAAATCCTAGTAAAGAACCCGCAAGTGCGAATCCAAATAAAGCTATATCGCTATATCCTTCTAACCATCCTGTATTCCAAGATATTAAAGAAAAAGTTATAAAAGCTATTAAACTTAATCCTCCTGCTAAACCATCTAGGCCATCAGTTATATTTACAGCATTACTACTTGCAACTAAAACAAGTAAAATAAATATACCATATAACCATCCTATATTAATTTTTATATTCAATGCATGTATCCATATCAAAGGTTCATTTCCCGCTAACATAAAGATGTAAAAAAATATTACCGCTGTTATTATTTGTAAAATAAATTTAGACTTTTCACTTAATCCTTTATTATTATTCCTTTTAATAATTAAATAATCATCTAAAAATCCTATAAATGAATAACTCAAGAATGTAAATACAACTAATATTAAAGTATAATTAATATTTATTTTTTTAGCAAAAAACATAAATATTAGAAAAATAATTGTAGGTATTATAAATATTAACCCACCCATTGTTGGAGTACCAACCTTTTTTTTATGTCTTTCTTCTAAATAAACACTTAAACTTTGATTTGCTTTTTTATTTTTTAATATTGGTATTAAAATAAATCCTACTATTAAAGAAAGTATAAAACCTATCATCATTGAAAGAACTGATTTTATCATCATTATCATATCTACACCTCTATTCTGTTAACAACAATCTAATACTTGTGCCCTCTAATACTCTTGTTCCAGCTTCTGGAGATTGATAACTAATTTTATTACCTGTTCCAGAAAATTCTAATTCAAAACCTTTTAATTCTTTTTTTGCATCATCTACATTCATATCGGTAACATTAGGTACTGTTATATATTTTTTTTCATTATAATTATATTTTTTTTCTGTAGTTGTATTTCTTTTTTTTATGTTTAAAATACTTATTGCATCTGTTAGTACGTTTTTAGCAATAGGAGCAGCTATAGTACCACCATACTGTGTTACTCCTTTTGCATTATCTACTGCAACATATACTATTATTTCAGGATCATCAGCTGGTAAAAATCCTATAAATGAAACAATGTAATTTCCTACCATATATCTACCATTTTGTACTTTTTGGGCTGTTCCTGTTTTACCACCTACTCTATATCCTTCTATGTATGCAGGTCTACCTGTACCATTAGTAACTACACTTTCAAGTGCTTCTCTTACTTTTTTACTTGTTTCCTCACTTATTACTGTTCTTATTTTTGTAGGTTCATTTTGTTTTACAACCGTATTTGTTACTGGTTCATTTAAACTTTTAACTACATATGGTTTATACAATGTTCCACCGTTTATTGCTGCGCTAACAGCTGTTATTTGTTGTATAGGTGTAACACTTACCCCTTGACCAAAAGCGGTTGTAGCAAGTTCAACTGGACCTACTTTATCTAAATTAAATATAATTCCTGAGCTTTCACCATTTAAATCAATTCCCGTTTTTTTACCAAACCCAAATTTATCTATATAAGAAAATAATTTTTCTTTCCCAAGTTTTAATCCTAAATTTACAAATCCGGGGTTGCAAGAGTTTTCTACAACCTGTAAATAGGTTTCTGCTCCATGTCCACCATGTTTCCAGCAATGAAGTGTTGCTCCCTCAACTGTTATAGCTCCACTATCAAAAAAAGTATCTTTTTCTAAATCGACTACATTTTCTTCAAGTGCTGTTGCAAGCGTTATTATCTTAAATGTGGAACCAGGTTCATATGTTGCCCAAATAGGTAAATTTCTATTAATTTCTTCTACTGTATAGTTTTTATATTCACTTGGAGAAAAATCTGGTTTTGATGCTATAGCTAAAATTTCACCTGTTTTTGGATTCATAGCTATTCCTAAAGCTTGATCTGGATTGTACTTTAATACTGCATTATTTAATTCTCTTTCTAATGAAGCTTGTATTTCATAGTTTATTGTTAAAGTTAAATTTATTCCATCTTGTGGTTGTTCATATACTTCACTTAATTCAAGTTTATTACCTTTTGCATCACTAAAATATTTTATTGCCCCATAACTTCCAGTTAAATAAGTATCATATAGTAGTTCTAATCCACTAAGTCCTTGATTATCAATTCCAACAAAACCAATTGTATGTGAAAGTAATGTATTATATGGATAATATCTCTTTGATTCTCTTATCAAATACACACCTGGTAGTTTTAATTCATTAATTTTATCTGCTACTTCATAACTTAATCTTCTACCTTCTGGATGTACCCTTTCAATTGAAGATTTTTTATTTACATGTGAATACATTTCTTCATATGATACATTAAGTACCTCTGAAAGTTTTTTTGCTGTTTCTTCTTTATCTTTTACTTGATTAGGAATTATAACTAAAGAAACTGTAGTTATATTATCTGCAAGCACTACACCATTTGTATCATATATAATTCCTCTATTGCCCTCTATTGGTAAATTTCTACTCCATAAATCTGATGCATAATTCGATAATTTATTATAATCAATTACTTGTATGTAGAATACTTTGCCTATAATAAGAGCGAATATGGAAATTATTACTAATAAAATTATTTTTATCCTAGAGTGTATATTTTTAAAAAACATATTATTCACCTAGTCAAAGATATGTCTTTGTATAAAAAAAAAGAACCTTATTATTTATCAATAATTTATATCAATTATAATCATTTATTGATATAATAGATACAGGTGATAAATTATGTTATTAGATTCAATTATTAATGAGGTTGATCCATCTTGGAATGAATTCATATCAAATAAAGAAGTACAATTAGAACTAAAAAAAATAGAAAATAATATAGGAAATGAATATTATCCAGACACAAAAAATGTATTACGATTTTTAAAAAACAATTTAAATAATGTAAAATGCATTATTGTTGGAATGGATCCATATTTAAGTGAAACAAGTGAACACATTCCATATGCAACTGGAAGAAGTTTTGAAGTATATGGTTATAACAATTGGACTGATACAACTAGAAAGTCTTCAATTAATAATATATTAAAATCCATATATTCAATTAATAATGAAAGTAATATTTCAATTAATGAGATTAGGGAAAAAATTAAGGATAAAAGTTTTAATATATTACCTCCTAACGAGTTGTTTGATAATTTAGAACAACAAGGTGTATTATTTTTAAATTATGGTTTAACTGTAAGTAAAAATAAATCAGGTTCTCATTTAAAATATTGGAGCAAGTTTTCACTTATGCTTACGAAATATATATTAGAACATACAAAAAATGTTAAATGGTTGTTATGGGGAAATGATGTTCAGAATATATATTGTGATATAATTCCAGAAGAGAATCAACTATTAAATTGTCATCCAAGATTAAGTAAATTTTTAAACAAAAATAATTTTTCTAAAATAGATAGTATTGATTTTACTGGCAAAAAAAATAAAACTAGAAAATAGTTTTATTTTTTATTTAAAGTTTTCCATTGAAGTTATTACTCTTCTAACATTCATTTCATTAAATGGTTTAGATAATACATCAACAATAGTATAAGTAAAAGCTTTTTCAATTGTTTCCTTAGAATCATCACCTGTTATTATAGCAACAGGTATTTTAGAAAATAAACTGTTTTGTCTAAAGTAATCTAGTACAGCAAATCCATTAACGTTTGGCATATTTAAATCTAATAACACTCCAAATAAATCATTATTTTTAGAAATTATATCTAATGCTTCCTGACCGTCATCTGCAGTTATTATTTCATATTCATCATTAAACATTTTTTTAAGTAAATTTCTTATTATATCAGAATCATCTACTACTAATATTTTTTTATCTAAATGTTTTTCGTTAACACCGTTTTCTCTTGTTAATTTTTCTTTACCCAGATATTCTCTAACTAAATCAATAATTCTATTTGTTTCATTAATTAATTCATCATAATTATCATAAACATATATATCATTATTTGCCTTACTTTGCATTTCATGATTATAAGAAAGTTCAGCCAATTTTGTAAATCCTAAATATCTTGCATCGCTTTTTAAAGAATGAACCAAAATCGCATAATTTTTCATATCTGATTCTTCTTTATATTTTGTCATGTTTCCTATTTTTTCATCTACTGTATTTAAAAAATCTTCTAATGTTTCATTATATGTATCTATATCTCCAAACAATTCTAAACTTGCATTTACATCTACACCATTATTAATTAACAAATTAACATCTTTCATATTTTCACATCCTATCAAATTAATTATAACATAATTTATTTTTTTTTTAAATAAAATAATATTTGTTTACATTTTTAGTCACTTTATTCAGCTTTATATATATATCTATACATAAAGTTATCTTTTATTACAACAAACCAGCTTTCATAATCTTTTACTTTTTCATAATATAATATTGGTGATTTATATTCTTCTTCTAAATCAATCATATCATCAAATTCTTTTATATCTATAAATGTGAAATTATCAAATTCTATTGGTGAACTTACTTCTACAAGTATTTCACTATATTCTTTAAATAATTTTTCTATTTCTTTTTTATATCTGGATTTTGTATTTATAAATATTACAGTTTTAGATAAATGAATTAATAAAGTTAATGAAGTAAGTAATGTTACAGAACCAATTATAACTGGAATTAATTGTATATTTTCTTTTTCTTTTTTTTGTTCTACTATATTTTTTTCAGTATCTTTATAGTCTTGTGTAATCATAACTACTTTTTCAGTCAAAGGTATTTTAAGTGTAATTTCATCGTTTATTTTATAAGTATCATTTGTTTTTAGTGTCCCATCATTTTCTATTATCATTTTTAAATCTAGGTGTGCGGTTACATTTACGTTTTTTTCATTTTTATATTTTTTTACTATTTCGCTATATTCTTTATAATTAACTTTAACATTATCACTTAATCCAAAACTTGAAGTTGATTCAAATTGCCCTTCTTTTTCTTCTGATAAATTATAATCTTTAGAGTATAAAATTTGTTTTCCATACGTATTATTTTCATATTCTATAACTAAAGTGGCAATTATTTTATATAAATATTTTACTTTTGAATCATCATTTCCTAAAAAATTATAGTTGTATCTAACATCAATATAATCAATATCATTTGAAATGGCAGGTTTATTCATTTCTACTATTTCATCTTCCGAGTTATTAAGATATATTTTATAATCTGCTTTATTTGTTATACTATATTCAAAATTCTTTTGCTTTTCTTTTTTTAATATTCCATAACTGATTAAATATATAGCAAATAAACATATAGCACATAATAATATAAAAATTGTTATTCTAACCCATTTTTTTAAAACTTTTCTTTTATGTAGTATTTTTTTCACAAAATCACTTCCTTAATGCGAGAAAACGTCATTCAACCATACTGTAGGATATCCTATAAAATGAACTACTGTTTTAACTATTCCAATTATTTGTTCATTAGTAACTTTTTTGCTATCAACAGTTAAGTTGTTATCTCCTTTTGTAGTATACAAGACTTCTCCCTTGTTATTTTTTTCGATATTTACAATTCTATGCGCAACTATCATATTATCTAATCTATAAACTATTATATTATATATTTGTATATTTTCAAGTTCTTTTTTGTTAGGTTTACTAAATATGACAATATCTCCTCTACTATAAGTTGGAACCATACTATTTGATAATATTGCCATTGGTTTATATTTAAATAGTCCTAAAACAAAACAGATTAGTATAATACTTATACTTAAAAAAGGAAGTAGTAATAATGGATTATTTTGTTTTAATTTCTTTCTTGATAATAATTGTTCTTTTTTTTGATAATCATAACTTATAAATAAATATACTATTGTTGGAAATATCATTCCAATCGCACCATTTAATAACCAATTAAGTGCGGGAAAAATTGGAAATATAATATATATAAGTTCAAGTGGTAGTTTATAGCTTAGGGCTAATTTATATGAACCTATAAAACATAGATATGAACATAGTATATTTGAAAATATAAGGGGTAAAACAGTTGAAGATATATATTTAAATAACTCTCCTATGTTTTTTAAATTTATGAATAATATTTGAAAATTTATATTTACTAAAACAAAAAGAATTGTTATTAAAATATAATCTATTTTTTTTTGGGAATTTGTTATTAAATAATTTCTTATATATTCTTCAAATATTATTATTAAAACAAATTCATATATATTTTTTATAATTGATACTATATCATGTGAATATGGACTATTTTCAAATCCTAAAAACAAACCAATTAAATAAAATATAATTATATACAGTAATACCATTATTACAACTTTTTGAGTTTTGTTTACTTTATTTTTATATCTTTTATATTTTGATTTAAAAAGCAAACATATTATAAACATTAAAAGCCAAAATAAAGGGTTTATTAAAATATAATATATATTACTAAATTTTGGTATTAAAAATATATTTGATATTATTAAATATAATATTATAACTAGAAACAGTATTACACATTTTATATTTCTCATTTAATCACACCTTAATTTTATATAAAAATAAAAAGTACCAACTTTTAAATTTAGTTGACACTAATTATTAATATAAATTATTAATTTTTTTGAACATAATCTAATGTAACAGTTAATGTCTTTGAATTTGCATCAGTTGATACTGTTCCAGTAAAACTAGCATCATATTCAGCTGATATTTTTAGAGTTACTTCCTCTCCAGATTTTAATATACTACCAGCTGTTGGACCATCTATTATATATGATATTGCAGCAGTTTCTCCTGTTATCACTGGAACTAATTGCTCAAGTGTTGCATCTACAGTTCCTCCGTTTCTTACTGTTACTGTATATTCTATTCTGTCACCTGGTGATTGTAAATCTACAGCAAATGTTGCAGTTGTTGCTGTATAAGTCGCTGTTGTACTTTTAGCATTTCCTTGTGTATCAGTTACTGTAATATCTGTAATTGCTACATTCCAATTATTTGTTATTGTTGATGTTCCCCCAACTGTAAGAGTAGTTGCGAATGCTGCATACCCCACTGACATAACTACTATTGCAACAAGCAAAACACCGATTAAAATATTTCTTTGATCTCTTTTTTTACTCATACTATAATCGTTCTCCTATCTTTCTATAAAAATTATAACATATTAATATTTATTTGTCATTATTAAAATAAAAAGTTATTGATAAATCAATAACTTCTAATTAAAATCCTCTTTTTCTTAAAAATGAAGGAATATTTGTTTCATCATCGTCATCATCTACAGATACTCTAGACTCAGTTCTTGTTTCATTTCTTTTATCATAAGATTGATATGAAGGTTCTTCTTCTTCATCCTCAAATCCTGTAGCTATTACTGTTACTATTATTTCGTCATTTAAATTTTCATTGATTACAGCACCAAATATTGTATTAATATCGGTATTTGCACTTTTTCTTATTGTTTCAGCTGCTTCTTCAACTTCAAAAAGTGTTAAATTAGAACCACCTGTTACATTTATTATGGCATCTGTTGCACCATCTATACTTGTTTCAAGTAATGGACTAGATACTGCTTGTAAAGCTGCTTCTGTTGCTCTATTTTCACCTACACCAATTCCAATTCCTATTAATGCGTTTCCTCTTTTTTCCATTACAGCTTTAACGTCTGCAAAGTCAAGGTTAATAAGTCCTGCAACTGCAATTAAATCTGAAATAGATTGTACACCTCTTCTTAAAACATTGTCAACTTCTCTAAATGATTCTAGTAAAGGTGTTGTTTTATCTATAATTTCTCTTAATCTATCATTTGGAACAATTATTAATGTATCTACATGTTTTTTTAATTCTTCAAGTCCACTTAAAGCATTATTCATTCTTTTTTTACCCTCGAATGAAAATGGTTTTGTAACGATACCAACAGTCAATGCCCCTAATTGTTGAGCTATATCTGCTATAACTGGAGCTGCTCCTGTACCTGTTCCACCACCCATTCCACAAGTAATGAAAACCATATCAGCACCTTCTAGTGCTGCTTCAATTTCTGCTTTTGACTCTAGTGCTGCTTCTTTTCCAATTTCTGGTTTTGCTCCTGCTCCAAGTCCATTTGTAAGTTCTGCTCCTATTTGAATCTTAACTGGCGCTTTAGAACTTTTCAAAACTTGCAAATCTGTATTAGCAACAATAAATTCAACTCCTTTTACGCCTGATTCTATCATTCGGTTTACTGCGTTACCGCCTCCACCGCCAACTCCCACTACTTTTATTTTTGCTAATTGATCTGTTTCTAATTCAAACATTTAATTTCCTCCTATTCGCCAAAAAAGTATCCAAATACTTTACCTAACATTGATTCGTTTGAAACATTTATTAAACTTTTTTTTGTAGATGATAATATTTCCATATCGGTATCACTTACCATCGTATAATTTTTCCCTTTTATTTTTAATTTGTTTATGAAATATACTATGTTACCAACTGCAGATGAATATTTATTATTTCTAATTCCTATTAATCTTACATTTCCTATTATAACATCTTTTCCAAAAATATTTTCAGCAACAAGTTCAAAATGACTCATATTGCTTACTCCCCCTGTTATAATAATATATTCCATTTGACGATTTGTCAATTCCAAAAGCTCTTTTTTTGCTAAAGTTAGAATTTCTTCTATTCTAGACATAGTAATTGTAGATACTTCTAGTTGTTCTATATTCTTATGTCCTGGTAATTCATAAATCTCTGAACTACTTGCATATTTTTTATGAGCTAGCGCAAATTTTTCTTTTATTTTTTTTGCTACTTCTAGATCTATTTTATACATATAAGAAATATCGTTATCTATATCTCTTCCAGCCATACCTATAATACTTGTTTTTATAAGTATGTTTTTATTATATACTGAAACTGTTGTTGTTTCAGCTCCAATATTTATAATTGCACCTATTTTTTCTTCCATTCCTTTATTTTTTAGTGCATTAATGTCACCAATACTGTTTAGTGAAATATCTACGACTTCTATACCAATTGCTTCAATCAAGCCAACTACTGAGTAAATGTTTTTCTTTGGGGTTGTTATAAGTATTGCCCTTGTTCTAAGAGTATTACCAGTTAATCCTTTTGGATCTTTTATTCCTGTTTTGCTATCTACTGAAAAATCTATTGGTACTATAGTAACCATTTCTTTTGTTGATGATATCTTTCCTTTCACTGCTTGTCCTAATACTTTTACAACATCATCACCTGTCACTATTTTATTTTCATTATTTATTTTTATTTCACCATCTATTTTAGTGAATTCTGCAAAATAACTTGGTATTGTAGTAATAACTTTTTTTATTTTTATTCCAAGCATATTTTCTACTTCACTTATTGCTTTTTGCAAAGACATAGTTGCAGAATTTACATCTGTTATTAATCCTTTTTTTATTCCTTTTGACTTAACTGATGAAGCTGCAAGAAGATTTAGTTTACCTTTAAATAATTCAGAAGTAACTACTTTTATTGAATCTGAACCAATGTCCACACTTGTATAAATATGCTTCACCTGTACCATCCTCCTATAATCTATTTATAATTATACTATATTTAAGTAAAAAAAAAAAGAAAAAATTAGAAAATAATCTAATTTTTGAAAATTTCAAAGTATTCTCCCGAATCTAAATATAATACTCCTTTAGAATTATTAAATGTTTTTACTATATTAATGTAATTGTTTATTTTCTCAAATGTATTAAGTGTTAAATAAACATAGTTACCATCATTCATAGTAAATAAAAATCTTGTTTCATCGACTTCATTTTTGTCATATTTGATTTCTGAAACTCTTTTTAATACGTCATAATCAATTTCAGATATTTTTTTTATAAATTTTTCATATAAAGTATCTGGAATCATATTTATTAAAACTGGTGCTTCAAGTTTTTCTTGTACTGTTTTTCCATCTAATAAAACGGTTTCATTACTTGAACTATTGTAAAATAATGGTCTGTTTTCTTCTACTTCTATATATAAAATAGTGAATGATTTTTTATATACTTTAGCACTTTTTATATACACATTTTTTTCTAATCTATTTTTAATTGTTGAAGATAGATTTAAAAATGTATTGGGGTAATTTGATACTTTCGCAATATCAATTATTTCTTGCTCTGTTAATTTTTCATTTCCTGATATATATATATTTGTTATATTTTGTTTAAAAAATGATATTGCAGCAAAAATAATTATTGAAAAAATCAACAAAAACATTAATAGTTTTTTGTACTTTATTTTTACTTTTTTTACTTGTTTTGTTTTTTTGTTATTTTTAGTAGATTTGACATTTTTTTTAGTATTTTGTTTATATCTATCACTTCTACTAGCCATATTATCACCTTTTATTCTACATATTCTTGTTCAACTTTAAGTTCTATATTATATTTTTCTTTTATTTTGTTTTGTATTTCATTTATTAAGGTATATACATCTTTTCCAGTTGCATTTCCTTTATTTATTATAAAGTTAGCATGTTTTTCGCTTACTTGCGCTCCACCTATTATTTTACCTTTATATCCTATTTCTTCTATTAATCTTCCTGCATAATCATTTGTAGGATTTCTAAATACTGAACCTGCTGATGGATATTCAAGTGGTTGGCTCATAAGCCTTCTTGTTTTTCTTTCTTCTATTATTTCCATTATTTGTTCTTTATTAGCTTTCTTTAATATTAATGTTGCTTCTAAACAAATATAATCTTTATTTTTTTGAAGAAACGAACTTCTATAATGGAAATCTAAATCTTTGTTGTATAAGGTTTTTAATTCTAATTGTGGAGTTAATACTTTTATTTCACTTACAATATATCCCATATCACTATTGTATGCTCCTGCATTCATGTAAACTGCTCCACCTATTGTTCCTGGTATACCTGTTGCAAATTCTAATCCTGAGTATCCAAGTTTTGACATTTTATTTGCAAGTCTTATTAAGCTATATCCTGCGCCAACAACTATTTTATTTTCATTTATTATAAGTTCATTCATTTCTTCTAGTTTTATAAGTATACCATCATAATACTTATTTAAAAAAATTAAATTTGAACCGTTACCTATTATTTTATATTTTATATTATTTTCTTTTATAAAATTAATTAAATTTTTGAGTTCTTCAACATTTTTAGGAAATACCATATATTTTGCTGTTGATTCTAATTTATATGTTGTATATTTTTTTAAATCTACATTTTCTAGTATTTTACCACACTTTATTTTTTTTATATTATCTGTTTTCATATTTACTTCCCGTCTATTATATTTCTAATTGTTTCATATATTTTAGTAGCACTTTTTGGAACATATAATTTTTCTAAGTTTTTTTTCATATCTTTTATTTTTTCTTCATCATTTAAAATTTCATCTATTGTTTTAACTAAAATATTTCCATTTAGATCTTTTTCTTCTATTAATATTGCTGCATTATTACTAGATAAATCTAATGCATTTTTATATTGATGGTTGTCTGGTACATAAGGGCTTGGGATTAATATTGATGGTATTTTAAGAGCAATTATTTCACTTAAAGTTGAAGCTCCTGCTCTAGATATAATTATATCTGTATTTTTCATTATTCTTGTCATATTTTCTATATATGGAACAACTTTTACATTTGATGAAAATTTTATTTTTTTTATTTCTTCATATGAATTTTTTCCTGTAACAAAAAGTATTTCATAATTTTTATTTTTAAATAAATTCATGGCTTTTATTAATATATCATTTATTTTTGTAGAGCCTAATGAACCCATTACAAAAAGCGCTAATTTCTTATTTGGATTTAATCCAAATTCTTCTTTTTTTTGAGCTGGTTTATTTATTGCATCTTCACTACAAGGATTACCAGTAAAAACGCATTTATATTCAGGAAAATATTTTATTGATGATTTTAATGATACGCCTATTTTAGATACATATTTACTTAAAAACAAATTACATTTACCTGGTATACTGTTTTGTTCATGTATAAATGTTTTATAACCTAACTTTTTTGCAGCATAAATAACAGGTCCTGTTACATATCCACCTACCCCTATAACTATGTCTGGTGAAAATTCTTTAATCATATTTTTACATTGTTTGTAACTTCTAAATAAATATTTGATTGTTTTAACATTTTTTAGTAGTTTTTTTCTATTAAACCCATATATTTCTATTGTTTTAAATGGAATATTATATTTTGGAATTATGTCTTTTTCCATTCTATCATGTGTACCTATATATAAAAACTCACTGTCTGGTTCAAATTCTTTTATTTTGTTTATTATAGCAAGTGCTGGATAAATATGTCCACCAGTTCCCCCGGCGCTTATTATTACTCTCACATTATCACCTTCTTGTTCATTATACCATAATAATATTCGTTTTAAAACATAATTAGAACATGTTACAAAAAATGAATATTTGATTTATATTTTTGTATAATATATAATGTTTTTAGTTAATAAGGTGATTAAATGAAGTCAATTAAATTTAATATAGAAAATGAGTTTATTATAAAAAAATCAAAATTCATTGCAAAGCTATATTTTGTAACTAGTGAAATTGAAATCAAAAACATTTTAGATGAAAATAAAACTGAGTACAAAGATGCAACTCATATTTGTTATGCATATATTTTAAATAATGTTGAAAGATTTAATGATGATTCAGAACCCTCTGGTACAGCAGGAATTCCTATATTAAATGTTTTAAAAAATAATAATTTAAATAATGTTTTATGTATTGTAATAAGATATTTTGGTGGTATAAAATTAGGAGCTGGTGGATTAATTAGAGCGTATTGTTCATCAGTAAGCGAAGCATTAAATAAAACTGAAATTATAAATGTTGTAAATGGAAAGAAAATAGAACTTACTTTTTCTTATGATGATATAAAAAAAGTTAACCATATTCTTAATGATATAAATATCGTTGATAAACAATTTGATGAAAACGTTAAATACATTATTATTGTAAAAGAAAAAAATGTTAATTCTTTAATAAATCAACTAACTGAATTATGTAATATAAAAATAAAAGAAAACACTTTAATTAAAGACTAAAGTGTTTTTTTATTTATTATTTCATCATCTTCATTTAACATATCATTTAAATGTTTAATTTTATCTGATATAGAAGCAAGTTCAATTTTCCTTGTATCTTTTATATTAGTTTGTGGTAAATATTCTAAATCTATATTAAATCCATCTATTTTTAAATCGTTTTTTATAGTATATACTTCAAAGAATTTTTCATCATTTGTTTCTATATAACAAACAGTATTTAGGTTTTCACCATAATTCTTAACTGTCTTTTGTTCTTTTATCCCCTCATGAAGATATGATCTTATAAACTTTTCTATTATTTTTTTTCCTAATTCATTTTTAGGGATTCTTACTCTACTATAATTTATTTTATCATTATTATCAATCATTCCAATTGAAATAAAATTTTCTTTTAATGAACCATTACAATTGTCACCTATTGCAGCATACCAATTTTTTAAATTTGTATTATTTTTATATTTAGCAATAAGACTTAAAATTATTTGTTCAAAAAAATCATAATTTTTATCTTTTAAATCATTTACAGTTACGTTTATGTTTTTTGTTTCACTCATAGGTAACACCTCATATATCCTTAAACATAATATCATATTTTTATAATTTTTAAAAGACGCTTAATAAAAAAATCCAATTTTTTTGGATTTTATTTACTTTTACTTTGCTTTTTTAACAAATCTCTTATTTCTTCTAACAAAATAATTTGTTCATCTTTTTTTACTTCTTCTTTTTCTTCTGATTTTTTAGTGAATTTTGAAACTATTTTTATAAATATAAATATACAGATTGCAACTATCAAAAAATCAATTACATTTTGTATAAACATTCCATAGTTAATTGTTGCATCTTTTATTTTTATACTTAAATTAGTAAAATCAAGTCCACCAATAATTATACCAATTAATGGCATTAATATATCATTTACAACTGATGTTACTATTTTTCCAAATGCAGAACCTATAATAACACCAATAGCTAAATCCATTACATTTCCTCTTGAAATAAATTGCTTAAATTCTTTTATTGTTTTATTTCCTTTTTTTAATATTTTATTATCTTTTTTCATATGTACCTCCACTTATAAGATATCATATAAGATAGATTCATTCAATATTTACAAAAATTCTTTTAATTTTTCTATTGAATTTGCCTGAAATTCTAAAAAATCTTCTGCAAGTTTTAATATTTTTTTATCTACTTCTTTACTGTAATCTTTTATTTTTCTTTCCATTTCTATGCTACCCATAGAAATCCCTTTTATAAGCATATCTGCTATTGCAGAATCACTATTATCTTTATTTACTTCTTTAGTAACACCCATTGATGACATCATTTTTGTCATCATTCCTTCACCTTTAGGTTCTTCATCATTTTTTTCTAGCAATTCTTTTGCTTTCGTTTCAAATTCTTGATAATCTTTTAATATTTTTTCTGTTGTATTTTTTATTTTATTATTTTTATCTTTTAGATCCTCTAGTAATGTCGTAATTGTATATGTAGCCATAGATGCATCTTTATATATATGTTTTAATAATTCATTGTTATGTTTCATATTTTTCCCTCCAGATATATATTGAACAAAAATTTAAAATAAAATGCAAAAAAAGAATTAATTTAATTCTTTTTCCAGTATTTTTTCATATTTTGTACCACTTATAATACTATTAATCGTACCATTTTTTAATATATAAAATATAAATTCCTTATTTTTAGTTGAAACTATTTTTTCAAATATGTAATCTAAATAATCAATATCTACAAGTGTTATTAAAGTACACAAATCACTATAATTTAATGTTTTAATATAATAATCAATTACTTGTTTAATATCAATATCATCATAAAACTCAAATAATAACCTAAATATTTCATAATTATTTTGTTCTTTTATATATTTTTTTAGTTCAGCATCTAGTTTTTTCATACTATTTTTTTAGTTCAGCATCTAGTTTTTTCATACTATTTTTTTAGTTCAGCATCTAGTTTTTTCATACTATTTTTTTAATTCTTCTAACTTTTTTTCAATATTTTTTTGATTTTTTAATAATAAATCTATTTTATCATGTAATTCTTCTATTATAAGTTCTGTTTTTAAATCAGTTTTATAATCGTTTTTATTTCTTAAACTATCTTTTTTAGCTTGCCTATTTTGACTCATCATAATTATAGGTGCTTGTAGGGCAGCAATACATGATAACACCAAATTTAATAAAATAAATGGAAATGGATCAACTGCATGCACTAATATAATTCCATTTAAAATAATCCAGAATATTAAAAATATTGTAAATCCTATGATAAAGCCCCAACTACCTGCAAATTCTGTTATTTTATCTGCGACTTTATCTCCAAATTTCATATTTGATTCTTCCAATTTATCTATATCAACGCTTATAGGATTATCAACTAACATATCCATAAGTTCTTCTTCATTTTGTTTATCAATTTCTTGGTTTAATAACATTTTGACAATTTCTTTTTTATTACATTTCATATTTACACCTTACCTACATTTAATTATAGCATTTTTTATACTAGAAAAGAAGTATCATCAATAAATTTATAATTTGTTTTATATTTTAATTGTCTTATTAATCTAAAAACTGCTTCATCTTTTGCTTTTGCCTCTAACATGATATCAATATCTTTATTATATTTTTTTACTTGCTCTAAAAATTTAATAAATTCATTGTAATCAATATAATCACTATGACTTCTATATTCCTTTTTTGTATTATTTTTAGGAGATGAAAAATGAATCTTTGGTATAAGATCTTTCCACGTTTTGAATATTTCATCAATATAATCCAAATAGTTTTCACCATTATTATTGCATTTATAATGATGATAATCAAAAACAAAAGGGACTTCTATTTCTTTACAAATAGATAAAACATCTAAAATATTGTATATTTTATCATCATTTTCTAAAGCTATACTTTTTTTTATACAGTCTGGTAATTTATTAAAATTGTTAATAAAATTATATATGTCTTTTTGACTATCTTTTTATATCTTCTTAAATGTCCGTAAAGCCTTATTTTATCGGCTCTACGGGCATTTTGCTTTTGTTGTAAACCTCACATATCTAGGTCTATCTTCTTATATTTTCGCTATCAAGCGTGGTT
>ERZ773260.37-NODE-37-length-150821-cov-9.646253_pt1 | contig 150821 bp, 146 predicted proteins | sample MGYA00511387_ERZ773260 | MGnify/ENA primary metagenome ERZ773260 (study PRJEB29015, sample SAMEA2737745) | human gut metagenome | biome: human gut; feature: human-associated habitat; material: faeces | place: China | collected 2012 ...
AAGATGTAGCATCCCGCAGTTGGGTAACCGGTCAGTTGGAAAATGTTGTTGATACCAACACAACTAATACCGGCATGGAGGGAAACCTGGATGGCGATGGGAAGCTGACGTTAAAGGTTAATGATTCTGCAGGCAATAACGTTCAAGCGGTTGTAGAAGATGTAGCATCCCGCAGTTGGGTAACCGGTCAGTTGGAAAATGTTGTTGATACTAATACCGTAACAACTGTAGCAACTGCCACCAATCTGTTGGAAATCACCGATGAAGGCGTAGATGGCAACCATGCTTATAATATTGATATCAACAGCAAACAGATGGAGGATTTCGTAAAACAGTATGATACCAACACTATTACTACCGTTGGAGCTGACGAGAATGGTTATGTAACTGTTACTGAAGCGCCTGATCCGAACCAGAGCGGCAACCATGCTTACACTGTATCTTTTAATGAGCAAAAGCTGATTCAGACCATTGAAGCGAAGGATAAGTTCGTTAACGGCGGCAGCATCGGTGCAGACGGCAAAATCACTCTTAAAGTAAGAAACGGCGAAGATGTTAAGCTGGATGGCCAGCTGAAGGATGCACAGCTGACTGAAATTGAGAGAGACAAGGCAGCCGGAACCGCTACTCTGGTAGTAAAAGACGGCTACACCAATGAAGAAGTACGCAGACTGACGATTGACGATATCGCAAGCAAGGCACAAAACGATAAAGAGCATGCTGAATTCAGAGAGCATTTCAGCGAGCTTGATCATCGTGTTGACAATCTCGGCAGCCGCGTTGACAAGGTTGGCGCCGGTGCTGCCGCTCTCGCAGCGCTGCACCCGATGGATTTCGATCCCGATGACAAACTGACCTTTGCAGCAGGCTACGGCAACTACAAGGGCAGAAACGCTGCTGCGGTAGGTGCGTTCTACCGTCCGGATGAAAAGGTTATGCTGAGCGTAGGCGGAACCTTCGGCAATGGCGAGAATATGGTGAACGCAGGTATCTCCTTCTCCCTGGACCGTACCGCACGCGTAAGCAATTCCCGTACGGCGATGGCTAAGGAAATCGTAGATCTGAGAGCTAATGTAGCTAACCTCACCGCGCTTGTAGGTCAGCTGACCGCAGGCATGGGCGGCACGATTGAGATGGACAGAATGAAGCTCTTCCCGGATGTTCCCGAAAACCACTGGGCTTACGAATACATCGGCCGTCTGGCGGCAGCAGGCATCGTTGAGGGTTATCCTGACGGCATGTTCAACGGCAACCGTATGATGAGCCGCTACGAATTCGCAGCAATGCTGTACAGAGCTCTTGAAAAAGGCGTGAAGCTGGATCACAAGCTGGTTCGTGAATTTGAACCTGAAATGGGCCGCATCCATGTTGCCCGCATCTCCGGTGCGGATGGCGACAGAGGAAAGATTGAACGTGTACGCGTATACGGCGGCGACAATCGTGACCACTACGGCAGCAAGCTGAAATGAAAATGCAGGCAGCTGCATAATCTAAACCTTAAATAAACACTCCCTTTTCTATAATTAAAAGAGGAGAACACCCAGTCCTTTACAGGATAAAAGGTGTTCTCCTCTTACTTTTGTTTTACACAGTTTTTTGCTTAATCCCAGCGCTTGAGCATGTCCTCAATAATTTCCTTATTGGTTTTGCGGCGCTTCTTCTCGTAGTTACGGAAGTTGTTATCTCTGTGGTCGGTGGAGTAGTCGGCGTAATCGAAGTCATCGTCGCTGCGTTCGTAGCTGCGGTTGTAGTCGCCGTGGCCATCGTCCAGGGAGAGGGGGATTTGCTGTGTGTAGGTATAGGGTTGTGTGTACATGATTGACCTCATAGATTTTGGAAGAATTGGCTGTGCAATTAATATATCCTTACGCCTGGTTTTCGAGAGAGCCTCTCCTTGGGGAGAGGTGGCATCGCAAAGCGATGACGGAGAGGGGATTTCTCTAAAGCAACGTTGCTGGCTTTCCCCTCTCAGTCACCCTATCGGGTGACAGCTCCCCCCTAGGGGAGCCTTCTCTTGCCCTATTGGTAATGCATCTTGCCTCTCTAATGAAGACATTGCAGTTTGCGAGTCGTTTTCTTCTTCCCGTTTCCTATTACATATAATTATGCTCTTTTACATGGTCGGAGTGCAGCAGCTGCTCTGCTTTCTCACTCAGCGGTTTTTCCAGGAAGTCTTTATAGAGCTCCTGTACATCCGGATTATTGTGGGACTGGTGCAGAGGACGGTTGCTGTCGATGGTATAGAGCTTATTGCCAAGTACGTCGGCACGCTCTTCGCCGTCATGAATCGGCTGGCCGCCGCCGCCAACGCAGCCGCCGGGGCAGGCCATAACTTCCACGAAGTCATAATGAACCTTGCCTGCTTTCAGCTCGTCAAGCAGCTTGCCTGCATTACCCAGACCGCTTACCGTGCAGGTACGCAGAGTTGCGCCTCCGAGGGTGAATTCACGTACCTTGCGGCCTTCTGTGCCGCGGACGTCGGTGAAGGCATCTTCGGGAGCTTCCTTGCCTTCGATTACATGGTAGGCAGTACGCAATGCTGCTTCCATTACGCCGCCGCTGGCACCGAAGATAACTCCGGCGCCGGTGCTCTGGCCCAGCGGATTATCAAAGGGCTGTTCGTCCAGCATTGCCGGGTTGATGTGCTCGGCACGCAGCAGGCGGATAAACTCGCGCGTGGTGAGTACAATATCTACATCATGGGTGCCGCTGCTGCGCATAGAGAAGAGAGCGGCCTCGCGTTTTTTGGAAACGCAGGGCATGATGGAAATAGAGCAGATTTCCTTCGGCTTCAGGCCCTTCTTCTGTGCAAAATAGGATTTTGCCAGCGCACCGAAAATCTGTTGCGGAGATTTGGTGGTAGAAAGGTTAGGCACGAAGTACGGATGAGTTTTGTTTACATAGCTTACCCAGCCGGGGCAGCAGGAGGTGAACATAGGCCAGCTGTGGTCCTGCGGCTTTTGCAGATGCTCTAAAAGCTCGCTTGCTTCCTCCATGATGGTAACGTCGGCAGCGTAGCAGGTATCGAAGACATAATCGAAGCCGATTTTCTTCAGTGTTGCTACCATGCGGCCTTCGGTTGCCAGCTCGGGCGGCAGGTTAAAGGCTTCGGCCCAGGCGGTGCGTACTGCAGGTGCAACCTGTACTACGGTTACCTTATTGGGATCGGCCAATACGTCATAAATTTTGGGAACATCGTTACGCTCCTTCAGCGCGCCAACGGGGCAGTGGGTGATACACTGACCGCAGAGGCTGCAGTCACTGTCCTCAATGGAAACATTGCCGGCAACGTCTACGGTAGTACGGGCACCGGTGTTCTGCACATCCCAGATATGCAGCTTCTGCACCTTGTCACAAATCTGGACGCAGCGCATGCATTTGATGCATTTTTTGGAATCGCGGATGAGCGGGAACTCCTGGTTCCAGGGAGTGTCGACAACATCGCGCTCATAGGGAATATCGTAAATACCAAGATCATTGGCCAAAGTCTGCAGGCTGCAGTTGCCGCTGCGCACGCAGGTTGCGCACATGCAGTCATGCTGGGATAAAATCAGCTCCACGTTGGTGCGGCGGATGCTGCGGGCCTTAGGGGAGTTGGTATAAACTACCAGACCTTCCTGTACCGGAGTGGTACAGGCGGTAACTACACGGTTCTGTCCCTGAATTTCAACTACGCAGACCTTGCAGGCACTGATTTCGTTGATGCCTTTAAGATAACACAGGCGGGGGATTTCGATGCCGACAGTGGCAGCAGCCTGCATGATTGTTGTCCCCTGGGTAACGGAAACTTTTTGTCCGTCGATTGTCAGGTTTACCATTTTAAGGTTCTGCCTCCTTTCAGTGTGCTGAAGCCGAATTTGTCGCAGCGCAGGCAGCGTCCTGCTTCCTGGCAGGCTTCCTGCTTGGTCATGCCGCATTCAATCGGCTCAAAGGTATGTTTACGTTCGCCTGCTTCGGTTTCGTGCATTTGGATACGGCCGCAGGGACGTTTATCGTCAATAGACGGGTCGGGAATAACTACATCACAGGAAATGGTGTGATTATAGCCCAGATATTCATCAATATTAGCGGCAGCAACCTTACCGGCAGCAATAGCACGGATTACGGTTGCAGGACCGGTTACGCAGTCGCCGCCGGCGAAGACGCCTTCATTGTTGGCAAGCTCACTGCTTGAGAGTGCGGAAATAGTACCGCGTTTGATTTTGATGCCGGCTTCCTCGAACGGACGCAGCTCAATGCCCTGACCGATAGCAACAACGATAACGTCGCAGGGAATGCGCTCCAACTCTACGTCAGCGTGAATCGGACGTGCACGTCCCCAGGCATCGATAGGACCGATGATTTGCGGTTCAGCCCAGAGAGCGGCCACATTACCTTCGGCATCTGCTTCAATGTGATGCGGAGCCTTTAAGCCGTACAGCTCAGCGCCCTCGGCAATAGCACCTTCGATTTCTTCGGGCAGCGCTGTCATGTCATCCTGACGACGGCGGTAGGCGATGATAACCTTTTTGGCACCGAGACGGATGGAGCTGCGGGTGCAGTCCATAGCAACGTTGCCGCCGCCGATAACAACAACGGTTTTATCCTTAAAGTCAGGCATTTTTTCCTCACCGATGTTGCGCAGCATTTCTACCGCACTGATAACACCGTGGGAATCCTCGCCTTCAATACCGATTTTTTTGTCGGTGTGAGCACCGATGGCAATATAAACCGCGTCAAACTCCTCACGCAGCTTTTCGAAGGGGATATCGCCCTCCTCGTTACCGATTCTGGTGTTGAGATGTACTTCTACGCCGGTGGACAAAATAGCGTCTAGGTCCTCCTGCAGGCGTTCACGCGGGAAGCGGTAAGCAGGAATGCCGTAGCGCAGCATGCCGCCGAGCTTGCTCTTTTCTTCGAACACAACAGCATGATGGCCCATCAGCTCCAGATAGTAGGCTGCGGACATACCGCTGGGGCCACCGCCGATGATAGCGATACGTTTGTTGGTAGCAGGCTGCTTTTCGGGCAGCGGAACAGTGTTGCTGGGCGCGTTATCGACAGCCATACGCTTCAGACCGCGGATATTGATAGGAGCATCAATCATGCTGCGACGGCAGCGTGCTTCACAGGGATGCTCGCAGATAAGACCGCAGGCAGTCGGGAAGGGGTTATCCTTGCGGATGAGCTTGACAGCGTCGGCATAACGGCTTGCGCCAACCAGTGCAATGTAACCGGGGATATCAACCTGTGCCGGGCACAAAGCAACGCAGGGGATAGAATGATGGACGTTGACAGAGCATTTGCCCTTCTTTATGTGGTTAATGTAATCTTCACGGAAGCCTTCCAGACCGGCCAAAACCATTTTGGCTGCTTCGAAGCCGATGGCGCAGTCAGCGCTGTTGGCAACATTTTGCGCAGTGCTTTCGATTAAATCCAGAGTGTGCATGTCAGCCTTGCCGGCGAGCACGTCTTCCATAAGATTCTGCAGCTGCGCGAGGCCTACACGGCAGGGTACGCATTTGCCACAGGTTTGTGCGTGGCAGACTTTGAGGAACGACAGCTGCAGGTCAACAGGGCACAGTCCCGGGGGGCTGGCGATGATGTGTCGTTCCAGGTCCTTGTACAAGCGCTCGACCGTAAGCTGTGCCTGGTCGGGTGTTTCGATTCTTAAACGGCTCATAATTTTCCTCCAAAAAGCATACACTAAATATATAAAGGTATAAACTATATTATACAGAAAAAAGCTGAATTTCGCAATAATAAAGAAGATAGTTTTTATGTAACAATCTGAGCAAAACAAGCTCGCAAGCGCTTTTTTCGTCTGCTGCCGCAGCAAAGCATTCTTGCGGAGGCTATGCTTTTTTTGCCGTATTTTTTGTGTTATACTAATACTGAGCTTTTTAGAATTAATGCTGTCGGCAGAACGTTTGCATCCGGCAGCTTAAAATATTGGAGGGTTGGATATGCAGCTTACTGCTACACATTATATAAGCCTGGCTGTAACGCTTCTGGTGACGCTGCTGCCGGGGCTTTTGGCAGCCAGAAGGGTGAAGTCTGCCGATGATTATAACGTAGGAGGCCGCAGCTCGGGCGCAGGCCTTGTCGCGGGCACGATTATCGGCACGATTGTCGGTGGCGCTGCTACCGTTGGTACGGCGCAGCTTGGCTTCAAGCTGGGGCTGACGGCTTGGTGGTTTACGCTCGGCAGCGGCATTGCGCTTTTGCTGATGGCGGCGTTTTATGCTGTGCCCTTGCGCCGCAGCTCACTGACCACCGTAGCGGAGTATCTCGTTACGGATTATGGCAAGCCTGCGGGGTGGCTGGCGACCTTCAGCGCCTGCGCCGGTATTTTTTTCAGCATCGTAGCGAGCACGCTGACGGCGTTGCATCTCATTGCAGGCTTGTTCGGCGTACCGCTTTTGGCTGCAGCGGCCATTGTTATCGCTGTTACTTTGCTGCTGGTGTTTTTCGGTGGCCTCAGCAGCAGCGGAATGGCCGGGATTTTTAAGATTGTGCTGATTTTCGCCAGCATTTTCGTCGGCGGCGTGATGGCCTACGCCGATATGGGACATTGGCAGGGCTTGACGCAGAGCTTTGCGGCATATCCCTGGTTCAGCCTTTTCGGACGCGGCGTGGAGGACGGTCTTGTCAGCCTCGGTTCGATGATAGTGGGCGTTATTTCTACGCAGACCTATGTGCAGGCGCTGTTTTCGGCGCGCGATACCAAAACTGCAGCTGTTGGCTGCTGTGCTGCCGCACTGATAGTAATTCCCGTGGGATTGCCGTCAGTAATGATCGGTATGTTCATGCATCTGCACCATCCGGAGATAAATTCTATTTACGCACTGCCGCTGTATCTTGTTACCTATCTGCCGCAATGGCTCGGAGGTATCGGCCTGGGCGCCGTGCTGCTTTCGGCCCTGGGCTCAATCGCAGGCCTGGCGCTGGGCGTAGGTACGATGATTTCGCGTGATATCGTCAGCAAAATCTGGCTTAAGGCTACGGCTGCAGGCCAACTGTGGGCAAGCCGCCTGAGCGTGCTGGCCGTTTCTGTCACTGCGATGGTGTTTGTCTTTATGCACCTTGATTCGTCGGTGCTGGAGTGGAATTATCTCTCCATGGCGCTGCGGGGCAGTGGTATCTTTCTGCCGCTGACGTTCTGCATTTTCTTCCCGGGCAGGGTGCGCGCTTCAATGGGCGTGGCTGCTATGGGTGCAGGCATTTTTGCGGCGCTTTTCTGGAAGCATATCAGCCCGTGGGAAATCAACAGTCTGTTGCCGGCGCTCGTGTATAATCTGTTCTTTTTACTTATCGGTCTGGCGTGGGGTAAAAAAGGGGAATAGAAGCGAAAAAGCTGCTTTTACAGCAAGCGGTTTGCTTGCAAAAAGCAGCGTAATATGCTATATTATAGACAAAGGACAACCGCTCACGTCGGTGGGTTGCCAAAGCTTTTATTGCGGAAGAACCGCCCTGTCACTAGGCAAAGATTAAGGGCGGTTTTCCTATGTCTGGGTTATTTACTGAACTGAAAAATAAATGTCAGCAACGCCAGAATGAATACGCCAAAGGCCATCAGGTCCTTAAAGTCGTAGTTCTTCATAGGCATCATCTCCATTTTGTTGGAGAATGATGGCAATGCCACCCGTAAGCACGATTGTCCAAAGTCTGAATATATTGTAACATAGATAAAGAGAACATACAACGAACGAATTGTGAATTCACGGTTGTATGTTTTTTCAGTTTTAGGCAGGAATTTTATCTGTAATGCTAGAATAGTTTTACATACATTTGCCGCAGATTTGCGCGGCAGCGGTCTTTTAATTTAAGGAGCAAGAGATGACAAAACGCTTTACTCATTTACATGTACATACGGAATACAGCTTGCTGGACGGCGCTTCGAAAATCCACGAGCTGGTGGCCTACGCTAAGGAGCTGGGCATGGACAGTCTGGCGATTACCGACCACGGCGCAATGTACGGCGCAGTGGAATTTTATCAGGAGTGTACCAAGGCAGGCATCAAGCCGATTATCGGCTGCGAGGTTTACCTGTCCAAGGGCTCGCATCTGGAAAAAAATAACCGCGGCATGTACCATTTGATTCTGCTGGCGGAGAACGATACAGGCTACCATAACCTGATGAAAATCGTTAGCATTGGTCAGCTGGAGGGCTTTTATTATAAACCGCGCGTAGACAAGGACGTGCTGCGAACGTATCACGAGGGCGTTATCTGTCTCAGTGCCTGCGTTGCCGGCGAGGTGCCGCAGATGATTTTGCAGGACAACCTGGAGGGAGCACGTCGCTGCATTCAGGAATATATCGATATTTTTGGCAAGGAAAATTACTTTTTGGAAATTCAGGACCATGATCTTGATGAGGAGCACAAGGTCAGCGCGGAGCTGAAGCAGCTGGCGCAGGAGTTCGGTCTTGGCCTGGTAGCGACAAATGATTTGCATTATGTGCAGCAAAAGGATGCCGCAGCGCAGGATATTCTGCTGTGCATTCAGACGACCAGCACGGTTGATGAGCCGGACCGTATGCGCTTTAACAACGACAGCTATTATCTGAAAAGCTATGACGAGATGGAGGCGCTGTTCGGCGATTGTCCGGAGGCTTTGAGCAATACCAATAAAATTGCTGACCGCTGCAACGTGAAGATGGAGTTCGGCCATCTGCTGCTGCCGGAGTTCCCGGTGCCGGAGGGCTTTGATGCCGTGAGCTATCTGCGTCACCTGTGCGAGGAGGCCTTGCCTAAGCGCTACGAGGTTGTGGATGAGAAGGTCCGCAAGCGTCTGGATTTTGAGCTGGACATCATCAACACTATGGGCTATGCTTGCTATTTCCTCATTGTCTGGGATTTTATCAATTATTGCCGTAGCCATGATATTCCGGTCGGTCCGGGACGCGGCAGTGCCGCAGGCAGTATCGTGGCCTATCTGCTGCGCATAACGAATATCGAGCCCTTGCGTTACCATCTGCTGTTCGAACGCTTTTTAAATCCTGAACGCGTCAGCATGCCTGATATTGATACCGACTTCTGCTATGTGAAGCGTAATCAGGTGCTGGATTATGTAGTGCGCCGTTACGGACAGGAGCGTGTGGCGCAGATTATTACCTTCGGCACACTGCAGGCGCGCGCGGCAGTGCGCGACGTCGGCAAGGCGTTGGGCATGAGCTACGGCGAGGTAGACGAAATCGCCAAGCTGATTCCGCGTGAGCTGGGCATTACGTTGGAGAAGGCGCTGAACGGCAGCAAGGACTTCCGTCAGGCATATGACTCGCGCCCGGAGGTCAAAAAGCTGATTGACCTTGCGCAAAGCGTGGAGGGCCTGCCGCGTAACGCAGGCACGCATGCCGCCGGTGTTATTATCGCGCCGCATAATATGAAAAATTACGTACCGCTGCAGCAGGGCAGTGAGGGTGGCGTCATCACCCAGTACGATAAAAATAAGGTAGAAGAGCTTGGTCTGCTGAAGATGGACTTTTTAGGCCTGCGCACGCTGACAGTTATTGGTGACTGCATTCGCTTTATCCGCGAAACTACGGGTGAAGAGGTTGATATTGATAATATACCGTTGGCAGATGAGGCGACCTGCGCAATGCTGCGCCGAGGTGAAACGGCCTGCGTTTTCCAGCTGGAGTCGGCTGGCATCACCAAGCTGGTTATGGATTTGGCTCCCGAAAGCTTTGAGGACCTGATTCCTTTGGTGGCTCTGTACCGTCCGGGTCCTTTGGGCACCGGTATGGCAGAGGACTTTATCGCCGGCCGTCACGGACAGCGCACGGCGAAGGTATTACATCCGCTGATGGAGCCTATTTTGAAGGATACCTACGGCGTTATTCTGTATCAGGAGCAGGTTATGCAGATAACCTCCGCACTGGCAGGCTTTACGCTCGGTCAGGCAGATATTCTGCGCCGTGCGATGGGCAAGAAGAAGGCCAAGGAGCTGGATTCTATGCGCCAGTCATTTATTGACGGTGCCAAAAAGCTGCATGATATCCCCGAAGAGCTCAGCGACCAGATTTTCTCGCTCTTGCAGCACTTCGCCGGTTACGGCTTCAACAAATCACACTCCGTAGCCTATGCGCTGGTAGCCTATGAAACCGCTTATCTGAAGGCGCACTGGCGTCCGCAATTCTATGCGGCCTTCCTCAACAGCATTATCGGTGATGCGGATAAGGTGAGCTGGTATATCAACGTCTGTCGTAATGATAATGTCAAAATCCTGCCGCCGGATGTCAACGAAAGCGGTCACAACTTTACGGTACATAAAAATTCGTCTATCCGCTTCGGCCTGGCGGGCATCAAAAATACTGGTGATGCCGCAGTAGATGCTATTATCAACGCCCGTAACGAGGGCGGTCCGTTCAAGAGTCTGACGGATTTCTGCTGCCGTGTGAATATGCGCGTGGTCAACAAGCGTGTTATCGAAAATATGATTAAATGCGGCGCAATGGATTCCTTCGGCGCCAGACGCTCGCAGATGCTGTCTATTATGGAGCAGGCGGTTGATTTGGGTGCCGCCTGCCAGAGGGACAAGGCTAACGGCCAGCTGGGGCTGTTCGGTGACGATAGCTTCGGCGTGACGGAAATCAAGCTGCCGCCGCTGCCGGAAATCCCCAAGCAGCTTATTCTGCAGAACGAAAAGGAAATTATCGGCTTTTACGTTACCGACCATCCGCTGAGCGATTACAAGCAGATGCTGCAGCGCTTCATGCCGCTGCACCAGTTCGGCGGTGAAACGCAGGTACAGGACGGACAGTTCGTGCGCGTGGCCGGTATTATTACGGACTGCACAATTAAAAATACCAAGCGCGGTGATACGATGGCCGTTCTGACGCTGGAGGATTTCAGCGGACGCTTCCCGGTTATCGTTTTCCCGCAGGCTTATCATACAAATGTCAAGGATATCTATGAGGACAGTATTGTGGCGATTGAAGGACGCTTCAGCGTGGATGAGCGTGAAAGCAAGATTATTGCCAACAGCGTGCGCGCTCTGCCGTCCAAGCCGCCTACGGAAATCCGCCTGCGCATCGAAGCGCATCTGGAAAATCCGCTGGTGCAGCGTGAGCTGATGCAGCTGTTTCAAAAATACAAGGGTGATGACTGCGTATACCTGCAGCTGATGGGCTCGCGTAAGCTTATCAAGACAACGCCTAACTTCTGGGTGAACAGCGAAGCACCGGGCTTTGCCGAGGATGTGGTCAAAATACTTGGTGAAAACTGTGTGGTAAAGAAAGATTGATGTAATTATTTGAGCTGTTTTTCATAAACTTTCATGATATACTTGCAAGTTTAAGTACAAAAATGCTAAAATAAAGAGAAGAATGTAAAAAAGCCGGAGCAGCAGCTCCTGTAATAAGCTTAAGGAGGCAGCAAATGAATATTCTCGTTTGTTTAAAACAAGTGCCGGATACGGCAAAAGTAAAATTTAACCGCGAAACCAATACCTTAGACCGTACGGGTGTAGAAAATATTATGAACCCCTATGACCGTCAGGCATTGGAGGTAGCACTGTGCCTGAAGGATAAGGAAGGCGCTAAGGTAACTGTACTGACCATGGGCCTGCCCCAGGCAACCGATATTCTGAAGGAAGCAATCGCTATGGGCGCTGATGACGGCGTTCTGCTGAGCGACCGTGTTCTGGGCGGCAGCGATACTCTGGCAACCAGCCTGGCTCTGGCTGCTGCTGTAAAACATCTGGGCGAGTTCGACCTCGTGCTCTGCGGTAAGCAGGCAGTAGACGGCGACACCGCACAGGTTGGCCCGGAAATGGCAGAGCATCTGGGAATTCCTCAGATTACCGGCGCTCTGAGCCTGAGCTATGAAGACGGTAAATTTGTTGTTGTCCGCGAAAACGAAAACTATCAGCTGACTCTGGCTTGCGCCGCACCACTGCTGGTTACCGTAACCAAATCCGAAAAAGAGCCGCGTTTTGCCAGCATTAAAGGCAAAATGAAAGCACGTAAGGCTCAGATTCCTACTCTTACCGTTGCTGACCTGGATATTGATCCTGCAACCGTAGGCCTGAAGGGCTCTCCGACTAAGGTTAAAAAAGCCTTCACCCCGACCCCGCCTGAAATCAATGGCGAAATCATTACCGAAGCAGATGCTGATGCAGCAGTAGATATGCTGTTTGAAAAGCTGGTTAAGGCAGAGGTTATTACCCGCTAAGGTGAACCATGCTGATAAAAGTAAACAGGCAGCTTTGCTGTGGCTGTGAGGAATGTGTGGCGGTATGCCCGATGGGCGCTGCAACGCTGCGTGAGGGCAAGGCGCAGATTGATATGCAGCAGTGTGTCTGCTGCGGTGCCTGCATCCGCGAATGTCCCATGGAGGCTATAGCTATTGCCGAAACTGACGATACTGAAGATAACGAATAGGAGTGTGTAAATATGTGGGTTATTGCTGAACAGGAAAATGGTCAGCTGATGAATGTTACCTTTGAGCTGTTGGGCGCTGCCAAAGAGCTGTGTGCCAAGCTGGAGGAAAAATGCTGTGCGGTACTGGTGACCGCTGCTGCAGGCGAGCTGCCGCAGCAGCTGATTGCTGCCGGCGCTGATGTTGTTTATGTTGTTGAGGATGCTAAATACGCAGATTATGATACCGAGTTATATACCGATGCTATCTGCCAGCTGTCCAAAAAATATGATCCGGCTTCCATTATGTTCGGTGCTACCGATGACGGGCGTGACCTGGCTCCGCGTGTTGCAGCACGTCTGCATACCGGCCTGTGCGCTGACTGCACTGCTCTGGATGTAACCGATGACAAGCTCGTTGCCTGGACTCGTCCCGCACTGGGCGGCAATATCTGCGCTACCATCATCTGCGACGTTAACCGTCCGCAAATGGGTACCGTTCGTCCTAAAGTATTCAAACCGGCAGAAATGGACAACAACCGCACCGGTGAGGTTATTGCCTTCACTCCGGAAGCAGGCGCTGTAAGCCGTGTTGAACTGGTTAAAAAAGAAGCTCTGAGCAGCGAAAACGCTGTTAAGATTGATGAAGCTGATATGATCGCAGCAGGCGGCCGCGGCTTCGGCAGCAAGGAAAATTTCGACGTGCTGGAACAGCTGGCTGCTCTCTTTGAAAATTCCGCAGTAGCAGGCACCCGTGCCGCTATTGATGAGGGCTGGCTGACTCACTCCCAACAGGTTGGCCAATCCGGTAAATCCGTTACTCCGCATATCTACTTTGCCTGCGGCATCAGCGGTGCTATCCAGCATCTGTCCGGCATGAAGGACAGCGATATCATCATCGCTATCAACAAGGATGCAGAGGCACCGATTTTCACCGTTGCTCATTATGGCATCGTAGGTGATGTAAACGTAATCCTGCCGAAGCTGATTGAAAAAATCAAAGCTTACAAGGCTTAATACAATTACCTGATTTACAGGAGGCATTCTAGTATGTGGAAAACAATTTATATTGCCCACACTGAGGAACAAGCCCAAAAAATAAAGCAAATGCTGACGGAAAACGGCTTTTTGGTACAGCTGAAAAGTGCCGGAGGCAAGCATAATAAGGCTTATGAAATCTGCCTGCCGGTTTCGGAGGCAGAGGATGCCTATGAGGTTTTGTGTGAGAATAAGTTTCAGTACTGAGGAGGCGCAGTCCTGATGAAGAAAACGAAGATTATCTGTACAGTAGGTCCCAGCACGGACAATGTAGAGCTGTTGCGTAAGATGATGCTTGCAGGCATGGATTTGGCACGCTTCAACTTTTCGCACGGCAATCATGAGGATCATAGCAAAAGGCTGCAGCTGGTGCGCCGGGCAGCAGAAGAGGCCGGTAAGGTAATTGCTACGATTGCAGATACCAAAGGCCCGGAAATGCGCCTGGGCATGTTTGCCGAAAGCAAAATCGAGCTGAACGAGGGCGATGATTTCTGCCTGACTACCGAGGATTATCTGGGCGACCGCCATATGGCACACGTCAATTATGCCGGTCTGCCGCAGGAGGTAGAAATAGGCAGCAATATTCTGCTGGCCGACGGACTGCTTTCCTTAAAGGTTGTGCGCATTGACGGCTGCAAGATTTATACCAAGGTGGTCAACGGCGGTGAGCTGAGCTCGCGCAAACGTGTGGCCTGCCCCGGTATCGAGCTGAAGCTGCCGTTTTTGTCGGAGCAGGACAAGGCAGATATTCTTTTTGCTGTCGAGCATGATATGGATTACATTGCGGCATCCTTCGTGCAGAAGGCCGATGATGTTATCGCTATCCGTAAAGTGCTTGAGGAAGCAGGCTCTTCCATCGGGATTATTTCCAAAATCGAGAATGAGGCCGGTGTGCAGCATATCGATGAAATTATCGGCGTATCCGACGGCATTATGGTTGCCAGAGGCGACCTGGGCGTAGAGATACCTACCGAGGATGTACCTTTGGTACAGAAGGATATTATCGCGCGCTGCAACAAGGCGGGCAAGCCTGTTATTACGGCTACGCAGATGTTGGAAAGCATGATTAACAGCTATCGTGCAACCCGTGCCGAGGCCAGCGACGTTGCCAACTCTATTTTTGACGGCAGCGACGTTATTATGCTGAGCGGCGAAACTGCCAGCGGCAAATATCCGCTGGAGGCTGTGCAGACGATGGCTAAGATTGCCGTTCGCACGGAAAATGCGCTTGATTATGTTCATATCTTTCAGAAAAAGGGCATCAGCGAGCGCATCCATTCTACCGATGCCATCAGCCATGCTACAGTGCAGATTTCTCAGGAAATAAAGGCAGATACTATTCTTACGATTACCGAATCAGGCTTTACGGCGCGTATGATTGCCAAATATAAGCCTCAATGTACTGTTGTTGCTGTATCACGCTTGCCTGAGCGCGTGCGTGCGATGCAGCTTTATTGGGGTGTGCTGCCGCTTTTGGGGCCATACTCCACAAATACTGATGAAATGATAGAGCTGTCTTTGCAGTGTGCTTTGCATCACTCCGTGATTAAGGACGGCGCATCTGTTGTTATAACTGCCGGCGTGCCTATCGGTACTCCGGGCAGTACAAATCTGATTAAGGTGGTTACAGTGGGTACCAAACTTATCAGCGGTACCGGTATCGGCAGCAAGACTGTCACCGGCCGTATCTGCGTAGGCAGAACTGCGGCAGATTTCAAGGACAAGCTCCAAAAGGGCGATATACTTGTAGTTGATGTGCTGAACGATGAGTTTGTACCGCAGGCTGCTGCCAAGGCAGCAGCGATTATCGCCGAAGAGGGCGGCCTGACATCCTCCACCGCTATTGTTGCCGTAACCTGCGGTCTGCCTGTTATCGTAGGCGTGGAGAAAGCAACCTCCAAGCTGGCCGACGGCCTGCTGGTAACGGTGGATCCTGTTTCCGGTGACGTCTACGAAGGCGATATTAACCTGTAGGAATATGGTAACAGAACTTATTTTAGAAACATGTATTGCTCTGCGTGACGGCAGAGAACAAAACGCCTGCACAGCTTTTTCGGGTATTATTGCTGAAGCAGCAGATAATGAAGCATTACAAGCAATCAGCTGCTGTCTGCTGGTGGCCTTACGCCACCGGCAACGGCAGCTTTTTGCGGCTTGGATGCAGGAAAGCAGGCCGCGTTTGGAGCAGCTGTTGGTCAATCCGCAGCTGGCACATCAGGGCGGCAGCGTTCTGCTGCGGCTGACGTTTGCCGTGTGCGACAGGCGCCTGGATGAAGTGCGTCCTATGCTTGCACTGCTGGTGCGGTGCTGGCTGCGGACGTACGCCGGCGATACTGCAGTGCTGCAGGAATTTATGGGCGAATGGCTCAGTCTGGCGGCGCGTATGGCACGCAGGCGGTGGCGCGAGGAGACGGCGTTTCTGCTGCGTGAGGCCGGGCGCTGGCTTTTAAAGCAGCAGGACCTGCAACGGTGGGCGTGGAGCCTGCAGCAGCTGCAGCTGCATTTCGTCGTGTACGCACGCTGGGATGGCTTTGACAAGGCCTGCAGAATTTACAGGGAGCTGACGCTTCTGTACCGCCTGCTGCTGCGGCGTGTGCCGAAGGCACAACCTGCGCGGCAGACAGCGCTTCTGCAGCTGCTTTTGCGTCACCTGCGTGATGTAACCGCTAACGTATCGCGTTCGGCGATGCTGGATGATGCGGATATCTTTCGCCAATGGTACAGCTTTTTCTGGCAGCTGACTGCCGACGACAAGAGCGCCAGAGAGGAGCTGCTGCGGCTGCTGCAGCTTGCTATCACCTATTGGCAGCAGACCATGCCCAAAACCAGCCGCAAGCAGGCAGTACTCCTTAAGGATTTGCTGCAGCCGAACCTGATTGACGGGCAATACGCATTGTTATTACAAAAAATTATATAAATCCTGAAGACAGGAGGTAGAAAATATGTCAAAGATTGTCGTAGTAGGTAGCTGTAATATTGATATTACTGTTGAATGTGACCGCTGGGTGCATCCCGGAGAAACTATTTTCGGCAACCGCCTGACCGTTTCTCCCGGCGGCAAGGGTGCCAACCAGGCTGTTGCTGCAGCCCGCCTGGGAGCAGATGTTATGATGGTCGGCTGCATCGGTGATGATGTGTACGGCCAGCTGGTATTGAAGGCTTTAAAGGAAAATAACGTTGATTCCACCTATGTGAAGGTGCTGCCGGGTGAAAACAGCGGTACCGCACACATTACCGTAGCGGAGGACGATAACACGATTATCGTTATCAAGGCTGCCAATGACCTGGTATCCCCGTCGCTGATTGATGAAGCGTGGGAGGATATCAGCAAGGCAGACATGGTGCTCTTGCAGCACGAAATTCCTGCCGCTACTAACGCTTATGTTATCGAAAAATGCGCAGCGCACGGTGTACCTGTGCTGCTGAACCCCGCACCTGTTGCTCCGGTGCCGCAGGCTCTGCTGGATAAGATCACTTATCTGACTCCCAACGAGCACGAGGCAGCAACATTGTTTGCCGGTAAGGGCAAGGCGGATATCCTTGATCAGAACCAGGGCAAGGTGATTATGACGCTGGGCAGCAAGGGTGTTGCCTATGCAGAAAAGGGACAGGTTATTACTGTTCCCGGCTTTAAGGTAAAGCCGGTTGACACTACGGGTGCAGGCGACACCTTTAACGGTGCCTTTGCTGTTGCCCGTGCAAATGGCAAATCCATGCAGGAAAGCATCAGCTTTGCCAATGCTGCCGCAGCTCTTTCGGTGCAAAAGCTGGGAGCACAGGGCGGTATGCCTTATTTACATGAAGTAGAGGAGATGCTTAAGTAATGCAAAAGGGTGGAATGTTGAACAGCTCTATTGCGAAGGTGCTGGCTGATTTGGGCCACACCGACACTATCGTTATCGGTGACTGCGGTCTGCCTGTGCCTGCAGGCGTGCAGAAAATCGACCTGGCTCTGAAGCCGGGAACTCCTTCCTTCCTGGAGGTTGTTGAGGAAGTAGCCAAGAATATGGTTATCGAAAAGGTAGAAATTGCAGCGGAAATGGAAGGCAGAAATCCTGCTGTCTACGGCGCTATGAAGCAGCTTTTCACTGAAGAGCAGTGGATTATCGATGCAGACCACGAAGCCTTCAAGGAGGCAACCAAGCATGCAAAATGCATTATCCGCACCGGCGAAATTACTCCTTTTGCCAATGTGATTCTGCACAGCAATGTTTTCTTTTAAAAATTAGCGTAAGGTAGGAATAAGGAAAAGTATGGAGATTGAATTAAGAAATATCCATAAGGCCTTTGGTTCTAATGAGGTGCTCAAGGGTGTTGACCTGAAGCTTAAAAGCGGTGAGGTACACGCTCTGATGGGTGAAAACGGTGCCGGCAAATCAACACTGATGAATATCCTGACGGGTATTCACAAGCAGGATAAGGGACAGATTTTTGTCGACGGCAAGGAAATCAGCTTCAAAAATCCTCTGGAGGCAGAAGCTTACGGCATCGCCTTTATCCATCAGGAGCTGAATATCTGGCCGAACCTGAGCATTCTGGAAAACCTGTTTTTGATGCACAGCGTAACCAACGGCATGGGTATCCTGGATTTTAAGGCTATGCGTGCTATGGCAGAGCAGAAATGCCGTGAAATTGAAATTGAGCTGCCACTGGATATGGAAGCCGGCGAATGCTCGGTAGGACAGCAGCAGATGACGGAAATCGTCCGTAACCTTCTGCTGGATGCCAAGGTTGTTATTATGGACGAGCCTACGGCGGCGCTGACAGAAAGAGAAACAGAAAAGCTCTTTGAGGTTATGCGCTCCCTGAAAAAACGTGGTGTAGCAATGGTGTATATTTCGCACCGTATGGAAGAGGTTACGCAGAACTGCGACACGATTACCGTTATGCGTGACGGCGTATCCGTTGCAACCAAGCCTGTTAAGGAATACAGCATGGAGCAGATTGTCCGCGATATGGTAGGACGCTCCATTACGGAATTTTATCCCGACCGCCGCAATAAGCCGGGCGAGGTGCTGCTGGAGGTTAAGCACTTTGAACAGCCGGGAGTTTTCCATGATATTAACTTTAACTTGCGCAAGGGCGAGATTTTGGGCTTTGCCGGCCTTATGGGCAGCGGCCGTACCGAAATCATGCGCGCCGTTTTCGGCGTTGATCCTCATGCAGGCGGCGAGCTGGTTTTCAAGGGCGAGCCTTTGAAGATTACCAAGCCTGAGGATGCTATTAAGGCAGGATTGGGCTTCGTAACCGAAAACCGCAAAACAGAGGGCCTGATTCTGGACTTCTCCATTTTGCGTAACATTGCTCTGCCGAGTGTTGACAGCTTTGCCCAAAGCGGTGTCATCAATTTTAATATTCTTAATGATTTTGCCGATAAAATGGCAAAAAAGCTGGGCGTAAAGACCAGCAGCCTGGACCTTGAGGCCGGTGCGTTGTCCGGCGGTAACCAGCAGAAGGTGGTTATTGCCAAATGGGTTGGCAGACACCCGGAGGTCATTATTATGGATGAGCCTACCCGTGGTATCGACGTAGGTGCAAAACGCGATATATATGAGCTGATGAACGAGCTTACTGCAAGTGGCGTTTCGATTATTATGGTTTCTTCGGAGCTGCCGGAGGTATTGGGCATGAGCGACCGAATCGTCGTTGTCCACGAAGGCCGCATTGCCGGCGAGCTGCTGCACGATGAAGCAGACCAGGAAAAAATCATGACACTTGCAACGGGAGGGCAATAAAAATAATGGATGTAAAAGCAATCTTAAAAAAATCCGGTTCCATAATCGGACTTATTGTGTTGTTTGTGGTCATTTCCTGCCTTAACAGCAGCTTTATCGATCCCAGCAACCTGAAAAACCTGCTGCGTCAGGTTTCTATCAATGCCTTAATTTCCTTTGGCATGACCTTTGTTATCTTAACCGGCGGTATTGATTTGTCCGTCGGCAGTATTCTGGCGCTTTCCAGTGCACTCATGGGCAGCTTTATCAAGGGCGGTATGGATCCTGTATTCGGTATCGTGCTGGCCTGCCTCATCGGTGCTGCACTGGGCAGTGTCAACGGCCTGGTAATTACCTACGGCAAGGTGGCGCCCTTTATCGCAACCTTGGCGACGATGACTATTTTCCGTGGTCTGACTTTGGTATATACCAACGGCAACCCTATCAGCAGTCTGTCCGAGGATGACCGATTCCTGGAATTTGGCCAGGGCTATGTTGCCGGTCTGCCGGTTCCTGCTATTATGATGCTGATTATGTTTTTCATTTTGTGGTTCATCCTGCACAAAACTCCGCTGGGACGCAAAACCTATGCTGTCGGCGGTAATGAGAAGGTTTCCTTCATTGCAGGTATCAAAATCAACCGCATTAAAATATTTGCTTATACCGTAACAGGTTTCCTTTGCGGTATGGCAGGCGCTATTCTTACCAGCCGTCTGAACAGTGCTCAGCCTACTGCCGGTACCGGCTATGAGCTGGATGCTATCGCAGCTGTAGTATTGGGTGGCACCAGTCTTTCCGGCGGTAAGGGCCGCATCTTCGGTACCATTATCGGTGCGCTGATTATCGGCACTCTGAACAATGGTCTGAATATCTTAAACGTATCCAGCTTTTACCAACAAGTTGTCAAAGGTATAGTAATTTTGCTGGCTGTGCTGATGGACAGAAAGAAAAACTAAGCGTGATGCGGACGTAAAGCACCATCCAGTGCTTTTCAGCCGCAGCCTGCTTAATTCAAGTTTTTGTCTGCATAGTAATTTCTAATTCCGGGAGGTATTTTCTCACATGAAAAAAATTTTATTGGTATTAACCTGCATTGTAGCAATGGCTATGATGATTGTCGGCTGCGGCGGCAGCGACAAGAAGGATGCTGCAAAAGGCAACGACAAGAAAATCACCGTTGGCTTCTCCGTATCCACTCAAAACAATCCGTTCTTCGTTTCCCTGGCTAAAGGCGTAGAAGCTAAGGCTAAGGAGCTGGGCGTAACTGTAAAGGTTGTTGACGCTCAGAACGATCCTGCAAAGCAGGCTAATGATATTGCTGACCTGCTGCAGCAAAACATCAGCGTTCTGCTGGTTAACCCTGTTGACTCTGATGCAATTTCTACGTCCGTAAAGGCTGCCAACAAGGCTAACATCCCTGTTATCTGCCTCGACCGCAGTGCTAACCAGGGTGATGTAGCATGCCTGGTTGCTTCCGATAACGTAAAGGGCGGCGAAATGGCTGCTGATTACATTATCAAAAAGCTGGGCGAAAAGGTTAAGGTTGCTGAGCTGGAGGGTATCCCCGGTGCCAGCGCTTCCCGTGAACGCGGCGAAGGCTTCCACAAGCTGGCTGACAGTAAGCTGACCGTTGTTGCTAAACAGACTGCTGAATTTGACCGCAGCAAGGGCCTGACTGTAGCAGAAAACATGCTGCAGGCTAACCCGGACATCAAAGCTATTTTCGCTCAGAACGACGAAATGGCTTTGGGTGCAATCGAAGCTGCTAAGAGTGCTGGCAAGCAAATCTTCATCGTTGGCTTTGACGGCACTGCTGACGGCGTAAAGGCTGTAGAAAGCGGCGCTATGAGCGCTACTATCGCTCAACAGCCGGAAATCATGGGCCAGCAAGGTCTGGAAGTAGCTGTTAAAGCTGCTAAAGGCGAAAAAGTAGAAGCTAAGATTTCTGCTCCGCTGAAGCTCATCGAAAAGAAATAATAGCCGCTTAATTTATATTAACCTGACAACTTGAAGCAATAATGCCTCTGCGCGTTCGCGTGGGGGCATTTTGTTATGGTGAAAGCTGATACATTTTTGTGAGCGTTATTTACAAAATTATTTGCCGCACTTGACAAATAGCGCTGCATTTTATATACTAACAGTTAAGCTAAGAAGAAGAGTAGTAGTCTGCAACCTCAGCGAGCCGTGACAGTGCAAGACGGCAAAGGCGGATGAAGGCACTTTGGAGCTGTAAAAGTATATTGATTGAGGCGGGCTGCATTTTTTGCAGTCAAGCAGGGTGGAACCGCGGAGTCCGAGCTGTATGCACTCCGTCCCTGTAACATTTAAGTTACGGGGACGCGGGTGCTTTTTGTTTTTCGGACCAAGCTGCTGCCATTGCCGTCTTTGTAACAAATATAGGAGGTAAAACATGGATTTTCAGACAATTATTTTGAAGCTGCAAAAATTCTGGGCAGGCCAAAACTGCATTATGGCACAGCCCTATGACATCGAAAAAGGCGCAGGCACAATGAACCCGTCTACCTTTTTACGCGTACTCGGACCTGAGCCCTGGCGTGTGGCTTACGTAGAGCCTTCCCGCCGCCCGGCTGACGGCCGTTACGGTGATAACCCAAACCGTCTGTTCCAGCATCATCAGTTCCAGGTTATCGTTAAGCCCTCTCCGGAAAACATTCAGGAGCTGTATCTGCAGAGCCTGGCTGAGCTCGGCATTCATCAGGAGGAGCATGATATCCGCTTTGTAGAGGACAACTGGGAATCTCCGACTCTGGGCGCTTGGGGCCTTGGCTGGGAGGTTTGGCTGGATGGTATGGAAATCACCCAGTTCACCTACTTCCAACAGGTAGGCAGCATTGACGTTAAGCCTGTTACCGTTGAAATCACGTACGGCCTGGAGCGTCTGGCTATGTACATCCAGGGCGTAGAAAACGTATTCGATATCCAATGGGTTGGCGACATTACCTACGGTGACGTTTTCCACACCAACGAGGTAGAGCAATCCTTCTACAACTTCCAGGTAGCAGACACCGCGCTGCTGTTTGACCTGTTCGACAAATATGAAGCAGAAGCTAAGCGCGTTATTGAGCTTGGTTATATCCGTCCTGCTTATGATTACGTTCTGAAATGCTCCCATGCATTCAACCTGCTGGATTCCCGCGGAGCAATCAGCGTAAGTGAACGTACTGCCTACATCGGCCGTGTACGTGCGATGGCCCGCCTGTGTGCAAAGGCTTATGTAGCACAACGTGAAGAAATGGGCTTCCCGCTGCTCAAGAAAGGGGAGAATAAATAATGGAAAAATTACTTTTTGAAATCGGTACAGAAGAGATTCCTGCGAAATTTATGCCTGCCATTCTGGCACAATTAAAGGATTTGACAGAAAAGAAAATGACTGAGCTGCGCATTCCCTTCGAAGCAGTTAAAACCTATGGCACTCCCCGTCGTATGACCTTCATTGCCAGCGGCGTTGCCGAGGCTCAGGAGGACAGCACTGTTGAGGCTAAAGGTCCTTCCGCAAAAATCGCTTTCGTAAGCGGCGCTCCCTCTAAAGCAGCTATCGGCTTTGCTCGCGGCCAAGGAGTTGACGTAAAAGAGCTCGTTGTTCGCGATGATTATGTATATGCTGTTAAGCATCTGGCAGGCCAACCGGTTAAGGATTTGCTGCCGGGCCTGCTGACTGATATCCTCACCAGCCTGAACTTCCCGAAAAACATGCGTTGGGCAGATCATGAATTCAAATTCGTCCGTCCGATTCGTTGGCTGGTTGCACTGTTCGGCGATGAAGTTATCCCTGTTGAAATTACCGGCGTAAAATCCGGCAAATTCAGCCGCGGTCACCGCTTCCTGCGTCCTTCCGCACTGGATAACGCTAAAGCTCATGAGTCCATCGGCGATGCTGCCAAGGCTCTGTTCGACACTGTAAAGAGTAAGGCTAAGAACGCTGTAGCTTCCGCTGCTATCGGCACCATCGGCGCTGTAGAAATCCCTGATGCTGATTCCTATGAAAAGGTTATGTATGACAACTATGTAATGGTTGACCAGGACGCTCGCCGTGAGCTGATTCGTCAACAGGTTACTGACCTGGCAATTGCCGAAGGCGGTCATGCAGAAATCAATGAAGACCTGCTGGAGGAAGTAAACTATCTGGTAGAATGGCCGACTGCTCTGTGCGGCAAATTCGAAGAAAAATTCCTTGCTCTGCCGAAGGAATGCATCATCACCCCGATGCGAGAGCATCAGCGTTACTTCCCGGTACTGGCAGAGGACGGCTCCCTGCTGAACAAGTTCATCACCGTCCGCAACGGCGGCAAGGAGCATTTGGAAATTGTTGCTCACGGTAACGAGCGCGTACTGCGTGCACGTCTGAGCGACGCTGAATTCTTCTTCAACGAAGACAGAAAACAAACTTTGGCTGACCGTCTGGAAAAACTCAAAACTGTTTCCTTCCAGGAAGGCCTGGGCAATATGAACGATAAGAGCAAACGTCTGGTACAGGCTGTTGATATGCTGGCTATGGCTATCAATGCCAAGGTTGATAAAGAAAAGCTGGAGCGCACCGCTCTGCTGTGCAAATGCGACCTGGTAACCGGCATGGTTATCGAATTCACCGAGCTGCAGGGCGTTATGGGCCGCGAATATGCTAAGCTCGACGGTGAAGCTCCTGAGGTTGCACTGGGTATTTACGAGCATTATCTGCCGCGCTTTGCCGGTGACGAGCTGCCGACTACCGATATCGGCCGTCTGACCGGTATTGCCGATAAACTGGACAACATCTGCGCTACCTTCAGCCGCGGTCTGGCTCCGACCGGCTCTCAGGATCCGTACGCACTGCGCCGTCAGGCTCTGGGCATCATCAACATTTTACTGGACGGCAACTACCATGTATCCCTGTACAAGGTTATCGCCGGCGCTCTGTACCTGCTGAATATCCCGGCAGAGGACACCAAAAAGCTCGTACCGCAGATTGCTGAGTTCATGAAACAGCGCCTGCGCAATATGCTGATGGATCAGGGCATCCGTTATGACGTAGTTGACGCAGTTCTGGCTGACCAGATGAACGACGATTTCACCGATCTTGTTGCCCGTGCTAAGGCTCTGAACAGCTTTGTTGCTTCCGCAGAGGCTCCGGCACTGATTCAGGCTGCAACCCGTGTTGCTAACCTGTGCAAGAAGATTGAAGAAGAATCTGCAATCAACCCGCAGCTCTTTGCAGTTGAAGCTGAAGGCGCTCTGCACAATGCTGCTATGGCAGCCAGCAAGGAAGTGCTGGTTGCAGCAACCAAGTATGACTATGCTGCAGTTATGGCTGAAGCAGTTAAGCTGGTTGACCCGATTAACAAATTCTTCGAAGACGTTATGGTTATGGACGAGGACGTTCGCGTGAAGAACAACCGTCTGGCACTCTTGGCAGCAGTTAAGGATATTACCCATGCTGTGGGTGACCTGAGCGTTATCGTACAATAATAAAAACTAAGGAGATTAGTCTAATGGAACAATTTAATGCAGAAGCAAAAGCACTTGTAGAAATGCAGAACGAATACGTTTTCCTCACCAGCAAAAACCCCAGCGAAATGTGCCACGATGATTTCATCCGCGCAGAAGAGCTGAACGTACAGATCAAGGACGCAACCAAGGTTATGGCTGCGTTGGCAATCGAATTTGCTGGCTACAAAAAAGACGAAAAAGGCCTGTGGGTAGAAAAATAATTCTCTCGCTGTGCTTTTTAACAGCCTTTGGGGCTTAAGACCATAAGCCTGGCGTGATTGTTTTTGTAATTTAACCGGTCTCTGATATGCTATTACATATAGCTGTCGGAGGCCGGTTTTATTTTTTAGCTTTTTGAGTAATAAAAAAGCATCGGAGCCCCTGACCATTATCGGTCGGGACTCCGATACTGAGAAAAGAAGTGTTTTATGAATGTAAGGCATCAGCTGTTACAGCTTTGCCGCCCACAATCCGTGCAGATTGCAATAAGCATAAGCGGCGAGCGGAGCTGCACCCTCGGCAAGAGCGAAAACAGCCTCCGGCTTGTCACCGGGCTTTAAGATATAGCGCTGACCGCCATGAGTTGTCTGCAGATAAATCCATTGGATGTAGTGCTTTTCAATCATGGGATGCTCCACGCTGCCTACAGCTACACGCACAGTGCTGCCGTCAACGGTAATTACGGGCACATGCTTTTCCTGCGCTGCGTCTTCAGTGTTGGCAACAAGCTCCTGCATTGGCTTACCGCAGCAGACAAGCTCACCGCCGCCGTCGTGAATCAGGCCGACAATATTACCGCAAATACTGCATTTTAAAAATTTTACTGTCATTGTGCATCGCTCCTTTCGCAAAATAAAACCTTTATAGACCCGGAAACTCAATGTCCCTAACTTAATTATAGCTTATGTTATATGAAAAGTATATAGCTTTACAGAAAATGTTGCACACTTCTCACAATTACAGGAAAGATGCAAAGTGATATTTTGGCGTTATGTAGGCTGCGGAATTGATGTAAAGCATTATCTTAGCGTGCTGCTGTTTCTTTGCAGGCTGTTTTTGTGATATAATTAGATATATATACAATAAAATCGAAAAAGTCAGGTGGAAATATATGAAGCAGATAATTCCTGTAAAACAGGGGGATAATATTACGTTAACTGTCAATGGTCTTGGCAGCAGCGGCGAGGGCGTTGGCAAGTATGAAGGATTTACAGTCTTTGTCAAAGGCGCGCTGCCGGAGGAAGAGGTGCGCGTAACTATTACGCTGGTGAAGAAAAGCTATGCAGTTGGTGCGCTGGAGGAGATTGTCAAAGCATCTGCCGAGCGTGTGGAGCCTGCGTGTCCGGTGTATAAGGAATGCGGCGGCTGTCAGCTGCAGCATTTGAGCTACAAGGGACAGCTGGAGTGCAAGCGTCAGCAGGTGCAGGATGCGCTCACCAGAATCGGACATCTTAATTTAGAGGCATTGCCGGTGTTGGGGGCGGCGGAGCCGTGGAGCTACCGCAACAAAATGCAGTTCCCCGCGGCAGCGGATGCTGAAGGTGTGCTGCAGATAGGCTGTTATGCGACGGCAACACACAGCGTCGTAGATACGGATGCCTGCATGATTTCCAAAGAGGCGAACAATGCAATTATGAAAACAGTGCGCACCTGGATGCAGCATTATAACATCAGCGCCTATGACGAAAAGACAGGCAAAGGACTTGTGCGCCATATTATGGGACGCGTGGGCGTACACAGCGGCGAAGTGATGGCGGTTATTATTACCTCTGGCTATGACATTCCGCACCGCGGCGTGCTTATTGAATGGCTGAAACGCCATGTTCCGGGACTTGTGAGCGTAGTGCAGAACATCAACAAAAAACAGACGAACGTGGTCATGGGCAGCAAGACGCGCGTGCTGTACGGACCGGAATCGATTAAGGACAGTCTGGGCAGCCTGAGCTTCCATATTTCCGCGCAGGCCTTCTTCCAGGTGAACAGCGAGCAGGCAGAAAAGCTGTATAACAAAGCGCTGGAGTTTGCGGCGCTGAGCGGCAAGGAAACCGTGGTGGACGTTTACTGCGGTACAGGTACGATTTCTCTGTATCTTGCACGTCACGCCAAACAGGTTTATGGTATCGAGATTGTAGCGCCTGCGATTGAAAACGCCAAGAAAAATGCAGAAGAAAATAAATGCGCTAATGCGGAATTTATCTGCGGTGATGCTGCTGTGGAGCTGCCGAAGCTGCTTGCAGGCGGCGTGCGTCCGGACGTTTTGGTAGTGGATCCTCCGCGTGCGGGCTGCGAGCAGAAGGTGCTGGCAGCGATTGCCGAGGTGCAGCCTGAGCGCGTTGTTTATGTGTCCTGCAATCCTGCGTCCTTGGCACGTGATTTGGCGTTTATGGAGCAGCATGGGTATAAGGCGATTGTGGCGCAGCCGGTGGATATGTTCCCGATGACGAGCCACGTCGAGTCAATAGCATTGATGACAAAAGTACATAATTGAACATAGAAAAGGCCTGAGATAAGAAATTTCCGGGTATCTGGACAACCTTAAAGGGGTTGCCTGGATACTCGGTTTTTCTTTTGTGGAAACATATCAAAAGGCTCTTTTGGGGGTGGAGTAGACAGGTTAAAAATGGCTAAGGTCGAGTAGATAGAGTTGTTAAATGAAAAGCCAACCGAAAAAGTTCGGTTGGCTTAAGATTATTTTTCTTCGATATTTTTTAGGGTAATACCTTGTGCGTTATGCCATGTAGCATTTCCACTCAAGCTAGCCCCACCGATGTAGGAGGCAGCAGCAGAAGGGCTGGTAAATAAAATGTCCTCCGTCAATACAAAGTTTTCATCCACCTTTGATGCGTATTTTTCACGATTGCGCAATGTTTGACCTGGACAACTTTTTACAAGTTTGGGAGATACATGGCTGTCCTTTAATACTACAAATCCTTCACTGGTTCGCTTTCCAGTGGCTTTTATGCCGGAACGGTCAAAATACAATAATTCATCGGAGTTATCTGTTTTAGTAGCAGTATTTTCTGTAACCTCTAATGAAGGATTGGGTGATACAAATGGAATGAATACCTTGTGTCCGAGTGTACCCATGATGATTTTTGCGATGTCGATAAATTCTTCCAGTTCGCTTTCTTTTTCTTCTGTGATGTTACCAGGGGTAGGCTCATTGCCGTTTTTAACAACATAACGTTTAGCTTGAACTGCCAAACTACAGAAACGATTTTCAAGATAGCTGATTTCAGTAGGACCAAAGGAGTTGTTTGAGGTTGTATATACAATAGCCTCTGTCCAATAATCCTTTTCTGGGTTGCGTTTATGTTCCTGCAGCCGATTTAAAATACCTTCTCCATTTTTTCGCGCTCCAGCCTGTCCGATATATACAACGCTTTCTCCGGATTCTTCGGTTTTCCCGAAAAGGAAATAAACGCCGCTTTGCTTTAGGTCATCCCTTTCCTTGCATTTATCTAGTTCTGTTCTAGGAATTTTATATGCAACACCAGTCCAGTTCGCCAGTGTACATTTCATACGTCCATTTACATCGCCGTCCATAAGGAAGAGCGTGATGCTTTTTCCACGTGCCATTGAAGCGCCTCCCAAAAAACATTATTGTTAATAAATATTGTATCGTAAGTATATCAAAAATACAAGTGTTTCGACATCAAAAAACATGAACAAACCATAAGAAACAGATGCAAATATAGTGAAAATTTGATTTTTTGAATTGCAAATGTTATAATAAAAATGGATATTTGTATCAACTTATATTTTTTAGAGGTGTCAGAGATGAGTGAAAATATAAATGAAAAATGGATAAGTATCGAAGAAGCTGCTGAATATTTGGGTGTTAAACCTGTTACTGTACGGGACTGGATAAAAAAAGGTAAAGATATCCCGGCCCATAAAATAGGTAAGAAATGGAAGTTCAAGTGCTCAGAATTAGATGCTTGGGTTAGAAGTGGAAAAAGTGCCATTGAATAATAGTGCAACTAAAAACTAATCAATAATAAGAAGAATGGAGATAAATGAGGGCTATGGCTGTGAAGAAATCTGAATTATATTCAATGCTCTGGGAGGCTTGTAATAAGCTGAGGGGTGGCGTTGAACCGTCACGTTATAAAGATTACGTATTGGTTCTGCTGTTTTTTAAATATGTGTCTGACAGATACAAGGGTCAGCCGTTTGCTGAGTTCACAATAAGCAAGGGTGCATCCTTTGAAGATTTGATTGCTGCAAAAGGCAAGAGTGATGTGGGCGAGCGTGTGGATAAGATTATCCAGAAGTTCCTTGAGGACAACTGTCTGCAGGGTTCTCTGCCAGATGTTAGCTTTAATAACCCAGAAGAACTCGGATCTGGAAAAGAACTTGTTGATAAAGTTTCTGGCTTGATTGCCGTATTCCAGAATCCTGCGATTGACTTTAAAAATAACCGTGCAAGCGGCGATGATATTATCGGTGATGCCTATGAGTATTTCATGATGAAATTCGCACAGGAATCCGGTAAGAGTAAGGGACAGTTCTATACACCGAGTGAGGTGTCCCGTATTATTGCTCGTTTGATTGGCATCGGCAATATTAAGGAGATGCCGACAAAAAAATGGACATTATATGACCCTGCGGCAGGCAGTGGCAGCCTTCTTATTAGGTCTGCTGATGAGGCACCTGTGGATGAAAACGGGGATTCCATTGTGACTATCTTCGGACAGGAAAAATATACCGACACCGCAGGTTTGGCAAAGATGAACTTTATTTTGCACAATAAGGGTACTGGCGAAATCAAGAGTGGCAACACGCTGTCCACACCACAGTACAGAGATGAATTTGATGAACTGAAGAAGTTTGATTTCATCGTAATGAATCCACCGTTCTCAGATAAATCTTGGACGGACGGAATTAAGCCGAGTGAGGATAAATATAAGAGATTTGATGGGTATAGTGTTCCGCCTGAAAAGAATGGTGACTACGCCTGGTTCTTGCACGTTTTGAAATCTTTGGACACCAAGGGTAAGGCAGGTATTGTTATGCCTCACGGCGTGCTGTTCAGAGGCAATGCCGAGGAAACTATCCGTATCGAAATTTTGAAGAAAAGATATATCAAGGGCATTGTAAGTCTGCCACCGAACCTGTTTTATGGTACAGGCATTCCCGCTTGTATTATAATCCTTGATAAGGAAGATGCAGAAAAAAGAGAAGGCATTTTTCTGATTGATGCCAGCCGTGGCTTTAAGAAGGATGGTAGCAAGAACAGACTTCGTGAACAGGATATTGAGAAAATTGTTCAGACATTCATCAATCAAAATATTATTCCGGGATACTCTCGTTTTGTGAAATACAGTGATGTGCTGGATGAAAACGGAGGCAATCTGAACATTCCGAGATACATCCCGAAAATTGATGATACGCTTCCACAGAATATTGCTGCCCACTTAAAGGGTGGTATTCCGGGAACAGACGTTGATTCGCTTAAGAAACTGTGGTCTATCGCACCTGACCTTAAGCAGGAGATTTTCACTTGTATTGATGAGGTACATAACATTTATACACTTGCCCTTGCGTCCGGCGAGATTGAAGGTGTTATCAGCCAGGACGAGAGCATTCTTGATGAAAAGAAGCGTGAAACAGAAAAAATTTTTGAACAGTGGAAGGCGGAAGTTAAGGATGTTCTCCTTGGCATTGATGCCGACACCAATCCGAAGGAACTTATTCGCACGATTGCGACAATGCTTCGTGTGGCATATGAACAGGCAAGACTGCTTGATAACTATGATGTTTATGACTGTCTGTTGAATTACTGGAATGCAAAGTTGCAGGATGATGTATATGCTATCAAAGCAGGCGGCTACGAGGTTGCAAGGGAAATTGATTACGAATATGCGAAGAAAAAGCAGAAGGATGAAAGCGGAGAAACTGTAGAGGTCGATGATACTACCAAGGTGAAATCTTTTGAGGGTGCCTTGATTCCGAAGGAAATTATGGAGGCAGTTTTCTTTGCAGAGGAACTTGCAGAACTTACTGCGTTGATGGAGCAGTCGGCAGCGCTTGAAGCGGAATTGGATGAAATGCGTGAAGAAGAGTCCGGAGATGAAGGGCTTTTGAAAGAGGCTCTCAATGAGAAGGGCGACAGCATTTCGAAGGCAAATCTGAATAAGCGCATTAAGGAACTGGATGCCAAGAAGACTTCTGTCATTATGGATGCTATGGTACAACTTGTGGCTCTGTTTGACGAAGGCAAGACTTCTGAGATGGAGGCTCTTATCCGAGAAGTGCCTGAATTGGGTAAATTTGATATTCGCAATAAGAATGGTACTTTTGGTAAGGCAAAACTGAAAACGGCATTGAAGATTGCTTCTGAGAGTGCTATGGTGCCGGAAATCTATGCAGATGAATATGCGGCATTGAAACTTTACGCACAGAAATACGCTGAAATGGATGCCGTGGACAAGGCATATAAAGCAGCCCGTAAAGCACTTGATGAAAAACTGGTGACAAAATATGCGGAACTAACCGATGAAGAAATCAAGCATCTTCTCTTTGATATGAAGTGGATGGCAAAACTTGCAGCGGATGTTTGCGATGAAATCGAACAGGTTCTGAATACACTGTCCTCTAAGGTGCTGTTGATTGCAAAACGCTATGAACACACCCTTGGTGAGATTGAGGACAGAACTGCGAAATCAAGAGCAGCAGTAGTATCGGCTCTGGAAAGGATGGGATACAAATGGTAACTTATCCTACTGATTGGGCACCAATGCAATTAAGAGATATTGGGTACATTCAAATGTGTCGCCGTATTTTTCAAAGCCAAACTAAAACATATGGTGCGATTCCGTTTTATAAAATTAGCACCTTTGGTGGTAAAGCTGACGCTTACATTTCACAGGAATTATATGAAAAATATAAGCTGTTATATCCTTATCCAGAAAAAGGGGATATTCTAATTTCTGCAGCTGGAACTATTGGAAAGACCGTCATTTTTGATGGAAAGGATTCCTATTTTCAAGATTCCAATATTGTGTGGTTGAAAGTTGATAAGGAAGTAATCGATAGAAAGTTTCTGTGGTGGTTTTATCGTTCATTTCCGTGGGACGCGTTAGAAGGTACTACTATTCAGAGGCTTTATAACAGCATCATTTTAGATACTGAAATACATTTGCCTGAGAAACCGGAACAAGAAGAAATTGCTCGTACTCTTTCTCATTTTGATACCTACATCGATGACCTTGCCGAACTGATTGAAAAGAAAAAGGGGATTCGTGATGGTGCGTTGGAGGATTTAATCACAAAGAAAACTCGTCTTGATGGCTACGAAGATGACTGGCAGACAGTGTCTTTTAACCAAGTCATTACTCCGAAAGCAAGAATTGGATGGCAGGGATTGAAAAAACATGAGTATCTAAGAAGTGGTTATTCCTACTTGATTGGTGGTACCGATTTTGACAATGGAACCGTGAGCAAGGATAACATTTCGTTTGTTTCTAAAGAACGCTATGATATGGATATAAACATCCAGGTTTCTGAAAATAATGTCTTGGTGACCAAGGATGGCACAATTGGAAAGGTGGCTATGGTTCCCAAACTTAGCAAACCTGCTACGCTAAATAGTGGTGTGTTTGTGTTCAGAACGAACTCCAGACTTGTTCCAGCGTTCCTATTCCGTGTATTACAGTCTTCAGTTTTCAGAGAGTTTATTGATACGCTGTCTGCAGGTTCTACCATAAAGCACCTTTATATCAAAAGGACTTAAAAAAATTTGAGTTTGAGATACCTGTTGATATAAAGGAACAAGAAGGTATTGCCGCCGTATTGACTGCAATGGATGAAGAAATACAAGATCTGGAAACAGAGCGAGAGAAAATTATTAAAATCAGAGAGGGCGCAATGGATGACCTGCTGACAGGTCGCGTCCGTTTGACTTAGTAAGGAGGCACAAGATGGCAACTGTAGATGCAGAGAAAAAATTACAAAAAAGAGTTCTGCACTGGTTGGTGGATGACCTCGGCTATACTTACCTTGGCAACCTGGAGGATATCGATAATACTCCTGTCAAGGAAGATTTGCTGAAAGCTAATCTCAAAAAGCGCGGATACAGTGATGACCAGATAAAAACTGCCATCAGTGAACTTTTGAGCAAAGTTAATAATCAGGTAGATACTCTTTATCAAATCAATCGAAGTGTGTATTCGTTGCTCCGTTATGGCCGTCAAGGAGCTAAAGATCCAAACGGGCGTCGACAGACGGTACATTATATCAATTGGGATGATATTGACAGCAATGATTTTTATGTTGCAGAGGAAGTATCTGTCCTGCGGTTCGATAAAGTAACGAGAAAACGTCCCGATGTGGTGTTATACATCAACGGCATCGCTCTAGGTGTGTTTGAACTGAAGAGTTCCTATGTTAGTTCCGGAAAAGGTATTCGTCAGATGCTACAGAATCAGAAGCGTGAAATTTAGTACGGCACAGTTTTTGTTTGCAGGCAATGAGGCGGAAGGTCTTTTCTATGGCACAACCGATACACCAGAAAAGTATTATCTGAAATGGAAAGAAGATAAGAAAGCAACTGATAAATTGTCTGCTGATGTGAAACTACTGCAGGTCAAGGAAGTCAATCGTTTGAGAGATGGTGTGATTTCCCTTTGTCATAAGGAACGCTTTTTGTCGCTTATCCATGATTTTGTGATTTACGATGCAGGAATTAAAAAGGTTACAAGACACAATCAGTACTTTGCTAACATCGCTGCAAGAAAGCGCATTCTTGAAAATGAGGGTGGTATCATCTGGAACACCCAGGGTTCCGGTAAGTCTCTCATAATGGTATGGCTTACCAAGTGGATTATTGAAAACGTCACAGACAGCCGTGTTGTTATTATTACGGACCGTGATGAACTGGATGACCAAATTGAAAGTCTTTTCATTGATGTGGATGAAAAAGTCCGTAGAGCCAAAAGCTGTGCTGACCTGCGTTCCATTTTGGATAAAAATGAAGATGCTATCGTATGTTCTCTGATTCATAAATACGGGCATAACGCAGGAAGCCAATCCGATATTGACCAATACAGAAAAGAACTGCTGAAAGACTTGCCGAGGGATTTCAGTGCAAAAGGTAACATTGTGGCATTCATTGATGAGTGCCATCGTACAAATTCTGGTAAGCTGCATGAAGCCGTAAAAGTATTGATGCCAGATGCCACCTTGATCGGTTTTACGGGTACTCCACTTCTGAAAACCGACAAGCAGACGAGCTTAGAAACTTTCGGTACATACATACACACCTACAAATTCGATGAAGGCGTGGAGGATGGTGTAGTTCTTGACCTTCGTTATGAGGCAAGAGACGTTGACCAGGATTTATCCAGCCAGGATAAGGTGGATTTGTGGTTTGAGAATAAAACACACGGATTGACAGAACGTGCAAAACAGCAGCTGAAGCAAAGTTGGACATCTATCAATAAACTGTATAGTTCCAAGCAGCGCCTGGAGAAAATTGCATCTGACATCGTTTTCGATATGAGCTTGAAACCGAGACTCAAAGAAGACCGTGGTACGGCCATGCTTGTTGCTAATAGTATTTATGAAGCCTGCCGTTATTGGGAAATCTTCATGAGTATGGGATTTACAAAGTGTGCAGTGGTAACTTCTTACGAGCCTACAACGCAGAGCGTAAGAACGGCAACAATTGACCCTAATCAAGCAAGTGAAGACGAATATAAGAAGGCTATATATGAGCGTATGCTCGGTGGGAAGAAACTCGCAGAATTCGAGAAGGAAGCTAAGGAACGATTCAAAAATGAGCCGGCGCAGATGAAACTGCTTATTGTGGTTGATAAACTGCTGACTGGCTTTGACGCTCCGAGTGCAACCTATCTTTATATTGATAAGTCCATGCGAGATCATGACCTCTTCCAAGCTATTTGTCGTGTTAACAGACCGGATGGCGAAGACAAGGATTATGGTTATATTGTGGATTATATGGATTTGTTCCGTAATGTACAGCTTGCTGTCGCAGATTACACAACTGAGGCTTTTGACGGCTACGATAAAGAAGATGTTGAAGGTCTTATTAAAAATCGCTATGATGAAGCAAAGTCTGAATTGGAAGGCACTTTCACTTCCCTTGAAGCATTGATTGAGAATGTTCCTGTGCCACAGGCTGACACTGATTTTATTGAATATTTCTGTGGCGATGATAGTGAAAATGATGAAAAGACTGCAAGAAGAGATACCCTATATGCATTAACAGCGGCTCTTTCTCGTTCTTTTGCTAACTGTTGTGACAGATTGGTTTGTGATTATAACTATACAGAGGATGATGTAAATCATCTGCGTGGTGAAATCTCCGGCTATAACAAAATCAAAGAAATGATTAAGTTGGCAAGCTGTGACTACATAGACCTTAAACCATATGAGGCAGATATGCGTTACATTTTGGACACCTATATCCGTGCGGAAGATACCAGAGTAGTGAGTGAACTTGGTAATATGTCCCTTGTTGAATTACTTCTACAGGGCAAGACAACTACTCCTGCTGATTTGGTTAAAGACCTGCCAGGCAACAATGAAGCGAAGGCTGAAACTATCGATAACAACTTGCAGCACGAAATAGTTAAGAAGATGAGTTCCAATAGCGTGTATTATGGGAAGTTGTCCGAAATGCTGAAGAAAATCATCATGCAGCGTAAGATAGAAGCCATGAGTTATGAGGAATATCTCCGACAGGTAGTTGAACTGGCAGAGGCAATTTTGCATCCTGAAACCAGTGGCAGTTACCCAGATGAAGTTAAGGATAGCGCCGCAAGACGTGCCTTGTATGATTATTTTGAACAGAATGTTGAATTAACTATTGATGTTGATGGTGCTATCCGAGTATCAATTCGACCGGAATGGAAAAGAAATCTCCAAAAACAGCAGCGTATAAGACTTGCAATTTATCAAAAATTATTGCTTCATAGCTATAGCAAAGAAAAGGCAACTGAAGAAACAAACATTGTCTTCGATATTGTACAAAGGCAGGAAGAATACGATGCGTAAAGAAGAAATAGAAATTGGCGGGTTGACAATTGAAATTACCAGAAAGAGTAACCTCAAAAATCTGTATATCAGAGTCAATCCGCCCGAAGGCGATGTAACCGTTAGTTCTCCAATGGAACTGAAAGATGAGGATATAAGATTGTTTATCCTTAAAAAGTTACCAGAGATAACGAAGGTTCGAGACAGAATGGTGGCTCAAGAGCGCCAAAGCAAAAGAGAATATGTATCTGGGGAGTCCCATTATTTATGGGGCAGACCGTATCGTTTGCAGGTCATTTATGAGGGTAGGCAACAAAAAATTATAAAAACACCAACTAAAATTGTGATGACTGTGCCGGAAGGAACATCCACGGAAGCAAAAGAAAAAGCATTTATTGAGTGGTATAGGCAAGAATTGAGCCGTGTCCTGGATACCGTTGTGTCAAGCTGCGAAAAGAAAATGGATGTTCATGCAAGTGAAGTTCGCATTAAGAATATGAGAACTCGTTGGGGAACATGTAATATCGATAAACGCAGGATTTGGATTAATTTGCAGCTTGCGAAGAAACCTGTGGAGTGCCTTGAGTATGTGGTAGTTCACGAATTAGTGCATTTATTGGAGAAAAACCATACGCACAGATTCCACGCTTTGGTGGAGCAATATTGCCCGACATGGCGAGAAGCAAAGAAGCTGTTAGCAACCATGCCGCTTGATTACATGGAAAAAGGAGGATCGGATATAGATGACGAAGAAGCTGACATCGAGCGATATCTATGATATCAACAGAAAAACAGGAGCCTTGATTCTTGGTAAGAATCGTCTGGATGATTATGCAACTAAATATCTGACTAAACATTGCAAAGAGGCTCTTTTGACTCCGATGCCGCTTCCCGTTGAGAAGATTCTTGAAGAAGCACAACTTACAGTCAAGGAAGTATCACTTTCGAGAAATCTCGATATATTTGGCTGTTGTTTGCTTTTGGATGGAGAAGTTGATGTATATGATTCCGACAATAGAACATCTCGTTCTGTAAGTTTTCCAGCAGGAACGATATTGGTTGACCCTGATTCAGAGGCAGTTTACGGCGAGGGTGCAAAGCGAAATACTCTTATACATGAGGCTCTGCATTGGGAAAAGGATAAAATGTATTTTGAAATTTTGGCTTTGAAGAATGCCGCTGCATCAGAAAAACTATATCCAATTATGTGCCGTCAGTCTGAAACATTTTTTGAACCTCCAGAAGGAAAAAAAACAAAGGAAAATGAAGTGAAATGGTTGGAGTGGCAGGCACACAGATTGGCTCCGAGAGTGTTGATGCCTTTTGAAATGTTCAAGCAGAAGACTCTTGAATTGATAGCCAGTTATGAAAATCTTCAGAACGATATTTTACCATCCTGCGATACATTAATTGAAGATTTAAGTACCTTTTTTATTGTATCTCGTGTTTCTGTAAAATACCGTCTGATTGAGGTTGGGTTGCTTGATAGGCTACGTGATTTCAATGATTTTGATGCCGTATTTGCAGAAATAACCGGAAGCAAAGAACTGGTTGCATTGACTCCGCTTGAAGCTTACCAACTTCTGTCCGAAGATTCATCCTTGAGGGAGTGGGTTAGTGGCGGAAAGTTTGTGTATGCAGATGGTTATTTTGTTCTTGCAGATAAGAAATATGTTTTGTTAAAAGAAGGCGAGCTTCATTTAACGGCGAAGGCAAAGAAAAAGCTGGCTCAATGTGCTATTAATATCCGCGAATATAAGTACACTGAATACCGGAATTTATCGGAGGATTTGCTCGGTTTTACAGTCCTGTATCGTGTGGAAGGGATAGATAAACGAATATTAACATTTCATCCAAAATATCAAACCAATTTTGCATATGAACCCGATGAAGTTTACGATGCATTTCATGAGTACATTTCCGTTTATGACGAAGCAGAAGAAATAGAACTTATGAAAAAATTAGGTGACCCTACAAGTACGTTATGCCAATGCCTGTGGTATTTGATGGAAAATAGAAAATGGAATTATCCAGAAGCCTTCAACGATAAAACAGGACTTCACAAAAATTATCATGGGAAGATAAAAAAAGACAAATATAACAATATGGGTACGGATGTTCTTATGGCAATTTGTGTAGGCTTGAAGTTGAGCCTTCGTATAACTGAAAAGATTTTTGAAAAATCAAAGAACAAGTTGGATTACTATCATGACCCGGATAAAACCTATATTCGTATCATGGAGAATATGCCGGGAATTTCAGTGCAGGATTTCAACAGCATCTGTAAGAGAGCAGGTGTTAGCGAATTAGGTAGCACCATAAAAGAAAATGAATAACTTTTGATAACTCACTGAGTTGGTTTTGGACCCCGAAAGGGGTCCTTTTTTTTATGCTCAAAATTAGAAAACGCTGATATTGTGGGGATTTTTCGACCAACTTGGTGAGTTGGTCACGAAAAAAATTTTAGATTTATAATAACGATGACAATCGAAAACAGGAGATTGTCAGAGAAATTATTCCAATGCCCGAAGTGGTCGACCTTAAGGCGGCGGGATACATCAAGAGTCAAATTCACGGCATAGCCGTGGATTGACCAATGATGTACCCACCGTGCTTTGTTATGCCCATTTTAGGTATCAGAGTCGGCGTACATCACCACGTCGGCTTTTTTTGTATCCCTGCCGCTAGCCTTTCGGGCGAAAAAGAAAGGCAGGGATTTCAAATGAGGAAATTCAAAACAGCGGAAGACAACCGTACAAATTTCATCTATTTCTTCAACGATGGTACAAGCTACACCATCACTCCCGGAGAAAACGGAGAGAACGCAACCATTATAGCACAACTTCATGCAATGGATGATGAGCAGCTTGATGCCGACCGCCGTGAGGAGTATCACTGCCCCGTTCATTATCAGGCTTATTCCGATGGTGAAGGTGAAGATGCGGATGACCGCAACCATTATTTATGCGACACTGCTGCAGACCCGTTGGAACAGATGCTTGGATCCATTAAAGAGCAGGAGCATATGGAAAAGCTGGACAGGCTCAAGGTAGCACTCACCACACTTACTGACCTGCAGAGAGACACCGTCTATAAAAAATTTTATCTAAACATGTCCAACGTGGACATCGCAGCAGGAGAGGGTGTGTCCGAGGCGGCTATCCGTAACCGCCTGAAAAAAATCTTCGCGAACCTTGCGAAAAAAATCTGAGAAGTGGGGGTTCGATTCCCCCTCTTCTTTCGCATATGGACAGAGGGGAGAAACAGAAGACCCTCGGAAAGGAGCCAATGTGATGAAACACAAAGTTTGTATCAACATTGCAAAACCCGGCGGTAGACCCATCCCGGTAGTAAGAAGTGGTACGATGCAGATACGCAAGCGTCTGCTCGACTTCCTCTTTGGACAGCAGGTCAATGTTATTGTCCTGTCTTCCGGTGATACGGTGCAGACTGTCGAAATCCGTGAACTGAAGGAAGGGGGTGTGAAGTATGAATGACAATAAAAAGGCCAAATTGTTTTTTGACGCAAGCAGAAGTATCCGCTCCTTGGCAGATGTGTTTGAGGCAATAGCAAACATCTATAGTGCTGGATGTACTGTAGATGTTGATGAAAAGGGAAATGCTGAAGAGGAAGCAAAGAAGCTTGCTGCTGAAAAGAAAGTAACTTTGGAAGATGTCCGTTCTGTTTTAGCTCAGAAGAGTCAGGCTGGTATGACTGCCGAGGTGAGAGAACTCATCAGAAAATACGGCGGCACCAGATTATCGGATATTGACCCGGCACAGTACAAGGCACTTCTTAAAGATGCGGAGGCATTAGTAAATGAGTAAACACGCATTACTTTCACCTTCCAGTTCACACCGCTGGCTAAACTGCACACCCAGTGCGCTACTTGAATCCGAGTTTCCGGGTGGAAGCAGTTCAGCCGCCGAAGAAGGTACCGTAGCCCACGCATTTTGCGAACACAAATTAAAGAAAGCACTCCGCAGAAGAAGCAAAAGACCTGTCTCCGATTACGATAGTGACGAGATGCAGGAGTACACCGATAGTTATGTGGATTATGTGCTGGAGCAGCTTGAAGTCGCAAAGCAGGCCTGCAAAGACCCAATGGTGCTGATTGAGCAGAAAGTAGACTTTTCGGAATATGTCCCGGACGGCTATGGCACTGCAGACTGCATCATCGTATCGGACGATACCATGCAGATTATCGATTTCAAGTACGGGCTCGGAGTTCTGGTGGATGCTGAACAGAATACGCAGCTGATGTGTTATTCCATCGGTGCGCTGAACATCTTCGACAGCCTGTATGACATCAAGCAAGTAACGATGCACATCTTTCAGCCTCGCAGGGAGAATGTCCAGAGCTGGACTATCCTTGTAGATGAACTGAAAGCATGGGCAGAGAACGAACTGAAGCCGAAGGCGCAGATGGCCTTAAACGGCGAGGGAGAATATAACCCTGGCGAATGGTGTCAGTTCTGTAAGGTAGCAGTCCGCTGCAGAGCAAGGGCTGAAGAAAAGCTTCGTCTTGCACAGCAGGAGTTCAAAATGCCGCCGCTTCTTACAGATTCTGAAATTGAAGAAGTGCTGACCATCCTTCCTGACCTTACCAAGTGGGCAGATGGCATCCTGGCTTATGCCACCGATGCAGCAGTCAACCACGGCAAGGAATGGAATGGGTTCAAGGTTGTTGAAGGCAGATCCGTACGTAAGTATAAGGATGAAGATAAGGTGGCGCAAGCAGCCAAAGACCACGGTTATACCGATATCTACCGTCAGAGTCTTATCACCATGACGGAGATGCAGAAGCTGATGGGTAAGAAGAATTTTGAAGTAATTTTGGGTGATCTTATTGTGAAACCCAAGGGCAAGCCGACCTTGGTACCGGTAACGGACAAGCGTCCGGCAATTGACGTAACAAACGCTAATGAAGAATTTAAACAGGAGGATTAATATCATGGCTATTTCTAAGACAAAAGTTATCACAGGTGTAAACACTCGTCTATCTTATTTCCACGGCTGGGAGCCTACCAGCATCAACAACGGACCTGAGAGATATTCCGTTTCCGTGCTTATCCCTAAATCCGATACTCAGACAGTGAAAGCCATCAACGAATCTATCGATGCGGCAATCGAAGAGGGAGTTGCTAAATTCGGAGGAAAAAAGCCTAATAAGGCAGCAATCAAGCTTCCTTTGCGTGATGGTGACACCGAGCGTGATGATGAGGCCTATAAGGGTCACTACTTCATCAATGCAAACAGCATGACTCCGCCGCAGATTGTGGACAAGCAAGTGAAGCCTATCCTTGACCGCAACGAAGTATACTCCGGCTGTTATGCCCGTGTGTCTCTGAACTTCTATGCGTTCAACAGTAACGGCAACAAGGGTGTGGCCTGCGGACTGGGTAACATCCAGAAAATTCGTGATGGTGAAAGCCTTGGCGGCAGAAGTTCTGCAACTGACGATTTCAGCACTGTGGCTGATGACGATTTCCTTTCCTAAACATATTAACCTGCGGGCGGTGGTGCGGCCACCGTCTGCCTACATTGAATAACGAGGTGAACGTAATGAACGAATCATATGAGTTATATGAATTTGCAACTAAGGTAAATACCATGGTTATCTTCTATCTGATTATCGGCTTATGTCTTATGGTTATTAGTGATGTGCTTGGCTATATCTTGAAGGAAGGTAAAGCATTCCTGAAGAAAAGAAAGCAAAAGAAATTGGATAAAGAGCAATCAGAAGATTCCATTGACAAATAAACTAATGGTGGAGGCGGTAAGGGCAGAGTCCTTACCGCCTTAGTCTTAAAAAGGAGAATATATGCAGTATTTAAGCATTGATATCGAAACCTACTCCAGCGTGAATCTGCAGAAAGCCGGAGTTTATAAATATGCCGAGAGTCCAGACTTTGATATTCTGCTATTCGGATATAGTGTGGATGGGGGAAGAGTACAGGTCACAGACCTTGCCTGTGGAGATAAAATACCAGCAGAAATTGTGGCTGCGTTATATGATGATTCCGTAATAAAGTGGGCATTCAATGCACAGTTTGAAAGGGTATGTCTGTCGAATTATCTCAAAGAGTGGCTTGCTCCAGACAGCTGGCATTGCACGATGGTGTGGTCGGCAACACTCGGCCTGCCATTGTCCCTAGAAGGGGTGGGTGCAGTTTTGGGACTGGAGAAGCAGAAACTGATTGAGGGAAAAAATCTCATCAAATACTTCTGTGTTCCCTGCACCCCTACCAGGACCAATGGTGGCAGAACCAGAAATCTTCCGCTGCACGATATGGAGAAGTGGGAACAGTTCAAGGCATACAATCTCCGTGATGTGGAAACCGAGATGAGCATCCAGAAGAAGCTGTCTCGTTTCCCGGTTCCTGATTTCATATGGGATGAATATCATCTGGATCAGAAAATCAATGACCGCGGTATCGGTTTGGATATGACACTTGTGGAGCAGGCTATTGCCATTGACAGCATCAGCCGTAAAAACCTCACACAGCAGATTCAAAATCTGACCGACATTGACAATCCCAACTCCGTAGCGCAGATGAAAGGGTGGCTTTCGGATAAGGGACTGGAAATGGATACTCTCGGCAAGAAGGCTGTGGCAGAAACACTCAAGACTGCACCGAAGCATCTGGCGGATGTTCTTTCCCTCCGTCAGCAGCTTGCAAAGAGCAGTGTGAAAAAATACACCGCTATGCAGACAGCGGTTTGCAAGGATTGCCGGGCGAGAGGGATGTTCCAGTATTACGGTGCCAATCGAACCGGACGATTTGCCGGACGCATCATCCAGCTGCAGAATCTTCCACAGAATCATATGTCTGACCTTGCCGATGCCAGGGCACTTGCCCGAAGCGGAAACTACGATGCCCTGGAACTTCTGTATGACGATATCCCGGATACACTGTCGCAACTGATCCGCACAGCCTTCGTTCCACAGAATGGCAGAAAATTCATTGTGGCAGATTTCTCTGCAATTGAAGCGAGAGTCCTTGCCTGGCTTGCAGGTGAGAAATGGAGAATGCAGGTATTTGCCGATGGCAAGGACATTTATTGTAGTTCGGCATCGCAGATGTTTGGAGTTCCAGTAGAAAAGCATGGTGTCAACGGACACCTTCGTCAGAAGGGGAAAATTGCGGAGTTGGCACTTGGTTATGGTGGTTCGGTCGGTGCGCTTAAAAATATGGGCGCTTTGGAGATGGGACTTACCGAAGAGGAACTGCAGCCACTGGTGAATGCATGGAGAAATGCCAACCCTATGATAACGGCTCTTTGGTGGGATATGGACAGAGCGGTGAAGACCACGGTCAGAGAACACATTCCAACTGGGGTGGCAGGACTGAAGTTTACCTATGAGAGTGGATTCCTTTTCATGAGGCTTCCTTCCGGCAGACGGCTTGCATATGTTAAGCCCCGCATGGGAATCAATAAGTTCGGCAGTGAGTCTGTAACTTATGAAGGCGTGGGTGCTACGAAAAAGTGGGAGCGTCTTGAAAGCTATGGCCCGAAGTTTTGTGAGAATGCTATCCAGGCAATCGCAAGGGATATTCTCATGTATGCCATGCAGACACTCCGCAACTGCAGTATCGTTGCCCATGTCCATGATGAACTAATTATCGAGGCAGACAGGCGCATGAGCCTCAGCGCAGTCTGTGAGCAGATGGGCAGAACACCTCCTTGGGCGAAGGGACTGCTTCTTCGTGCTGACGGATACGAATGTGATTTTTATAAAAAAGACTGATTTAGGGGGTTCGATTCATTCGGATTCTTCGCATATAGGCAGAAGGAATTGTCCTTCTGTCTATTTCATTGTTTAGGAGGATTCGCTATGGACGAATTAATCAGGATCAACTACGACAGTGAGCGCCCTACTGTGAACGGACGTGATTTGCATGAGGCTTTGCAGGTGAAGACTGCATACAAGGACTGGTTCCCAAGAATGTGCGAGTACGGTTTTGTGGAAGGCAGAGACTTCTGCTCATTTTTGAGCGAAAGTTCCGGCGGACGTCCTGCAGTAAACCATCAGCTGAGCATTGACATGGCAAAGCAGCTCTGTATGATTCAGCGCACCGACATCGGCAGAAAGTTCCGTCAGTACTTTATCCAGGTGGAAGAGGCATGGAACTCCCCGGAGGCCATTATGGCAAGGGCACTGCAGTTTGCTAATCAGCAGCTGACACGTTTATCTAAGCAGAACAGGGCTCTTACAGAAACCGTGGCCATTCAGAAGCAGCAGATTACGGAGATGAAACCGAAGGTCAGCTACTACGATGTGGTTCTGAACTGCAAAGATCTTATTTCCACCTCTGCCATTGCCAAGGATTACGGCAAGTCTGCCATCTGGATGAACCGATATCTACACGAAAAGGGTGTGCAGTTCAAGCAGGGTGACATCTGGCTTTTATATCAGCGTTATGCCCGGGAGGGTTATACCAGCACTAAGACTCATACCTACCCCGGTACGAATGGCGAAACTCATACGAAGGTGCATACCTACTGGACGCAGAAAGGCAGACTTTTCATCTACGAACTGATGAAATCAGATGGTTATACGCCTCTAATTGAAAGGGAGGTATAAAAATTGTGAATATCGATAAACACAATTCTGAAGGCTACTATGACCCGACAAGCTTTGAGGCTATGACCAATGTGGCAAAGGCAGAAAAACAGTCTGCTTTTCGTCCGCTCGTTTATATCTGTTCTCCGTTTTCAGGAGATACGGAAAGAAACAGTGAACAGGCAAGAAAGTATAGCCGTTTTGCCTATGAGCAGAATACAATTCCTGTGACACCACACCTTTTGTATCCTCAGTTCATGGATGACAATAAGCAAAAGGAACGTGCCGATGTCATGCATTTCAATTATGTACTCCTTGGGAAATGCAATGAATTATGGGTGTTTGGGGATGTTATCTCGAGGGGGATGGCTCATGAGATTGGTATCGCGAAAAAAAGACAGCAGACCATCAGATGGTTTGACAGAAACTGCAAGGAGGCTATACATGACTGATTTTACCCTTTACACAGCAAATTGCTGCGGAGAGAGTTCCAACTGCGTGTATCCCAATAAGGCTCACATTACGGACTCGGCATCTTTCGTGGCGGCCATCAAGCAGGATCATGTGTGTGCCGCCTATAAGAACAACTACCGCAGCAACGACAATTTCCTCGAAACAAATGTCCTTCCGATGGATTGTGACAATGACCATTCCGATGATCCGAAAGACTGGATTTATCCCTTGGATGTGGTGATGGCATTCCCGGAGGTTTCTTTACTTGTCAGCTATAGCCGAAACAATATGAAGGTCAAAAACGGCAAGGTTGCAAGGCCAAAGTTCCATGTATATTTCCCTATCCCGACCATGACGGATGGAAAAGCCTATGCGGAACTGAAGAAACGCATCCAGGAGTTCTTCCCGTATTTTGATGCGGATGCACTGGGTGAGGCTCGTTTCCTATATGGTACCGATTCGCCGGATGTTGAAGTATATGATGGTGCAATTAATGTAGCTGACTTCATTGAACATGATGAGTTCGAAGACTTTGATGCTAGCACGGAAGAAATCAGCGAAGGCAGCAGAAACAGTACCCTGAGTCATATCGCAGGAAAACTCATCAAAAGATACGGTACAACGGATGAATCTCATGTCCTGTTTATGAAAGCAGCGGAAAAGTGCAATCCGCCTCTTGCTGATTCTGAACTGGATAAGATATGGCACTCCGCCATCAAGTTCGGTACCAAGGTGTCCGGTCAGGAAGGCTATATCGATCCAAAGGTCTATAACTCCGACTGCGTGTTAAAGCCGGAGGACTTCTCGGATGTGGGACAGGCAGTAGTCCTTGCAAGAGAGTACAAAGGAAAACTCCGCTTTTCGCCTGCTACCGATTACATGGTCTACAATGGCAGCTTTTGGGAAGAAACCGCACCGAAGTCTCAGGGTATTTCCCAGGAACTGACGGAACGTCAGCTGGAAGAGGCTGAAGCAGAGATCAAGAAAGCAATGGATGAGATGAACAAGAACGGTGCTATGGAGATTCTTGTGGCAATGGGACCGAAGAAAGCAGCAAATGCCTTTAACCGTCAGCAGGCACATTCCTTCGAGATGTATGAGAATGCGCTGAATTATAAGAAGTATGCTATCAAACGCCGTGATTCCAAATACATTGCATCTGCCCTAAAGGAAGCGAGGCCGATGCTTGAGATTGAGCAAAGGTTTCTAGATGTAGATGAATTTCTGCTGAACTGTCCGTCCGGTACTATTGACCTCCGTAAGGGTGTCTGCAGTATGCGTGGCCATAATCCTGAGGACTATATCACTAAGCAGACTGCTGTTGATCCTGGAAAAGAAGGAGTCGATATATGGCAGGATGCTTTGAATACATTCTTTCAGAATGATGATGCCCTTATCGATTATGTACAGAAAATCGTAGGCCTTTCTGCAGTTGGCAAGGTCTATGTGGAGGCACTCATCATTGCTTATGGTGAAGGAAGAAACGGCAAGAGTACTTTTTGGAATGTGGTGTCGAGAGTTCTTGGTACATATAGCGGTAACATTTCCGCAGATATGCTGACCGTTGGATGTCGCAGAAATGTAAAGCCGGAGCTTGCCGAGGCGAAAGGAAAAAGGCTGCTCATTGCTGCAGAACTGGAAGAGGGCATGAGACTAAACACATCCAATGTAAAGCAGCTATGCTCCACAGATGAAATCTATGCTGAGAAGAAGTACAAAGCACCTTTCTCTTATGTGCCTACTCATACTCTTGTGCTTTATACAAACCACCTGCCAAAGGTAGGCGCAATTGATAAAGGTACATGGAGAAGACTTATCGTTATTCCTTTTGGTGCCAAAATCGAGGGAAGTACGGATATTAAAAACTATGCCGACTATCTGTTTGTGAAGGCTGGTGGTGCTATTCTCTCATGGTTGATCGAGGGTGCCAAGAAGATCATTGCCGATGACTTCCATATCATAGCCCCGCAAAAAGTCCAGGAGGCTATCGATGCCTATAAGGAAAACAACGACTGGATGAGCGCGTTCCTAAATGAACGCTGTAATCTGGATGATACCGCCATAGTCAAATCAGGAGAACTTTACAATGAGTACCGTTCCTTCTGCTTACAGGTGGGTGAGTATGTTCGTAGTTCCGCAGATTTCTATACTGCTGTTGAGTCCTTCGGTTTTGAACGGTTCAGAAACAGAAACGGCAGATTTGTCAAAGGCTTAAAGCTGAAAACTGAGTTTGAATAAGCCTTATACCGGTATGTGTGACACCTTATGCTACCTATCTTACTAACTTTTCTATAGAGCCTAAAAAAAACAGATATATAGAAAAGTATAGAAAATACCCTGCATAAGGCGGCACACATACCAATATTAAGCCGTGATGGAGGTACGGAATATGCGTGAAAAAGAAGTTGAGCAGACTCTTGTCCGCTCCGTCAGGAAAGCGGGTGGGCTATGTATGAAGTTTAACTGTCCGGGCATGGACGGTGTGCCGGACAGACTGGTACTACTCCCATTTGGAAAGTTTGCCTTTGTGGAATTAAAGGCTCCCGGTAAAAAACCGAGGCCGTTACAGAAACGTAGAATAGAGCAGATTACCGCTCTTGGTATTCCCTGTTATGTGATTGATGCCAAGGAGCAGATAGGAGGTGTAATCAATGCAATATCATCCCCATGATTATCAGACCTATGCGACCAACTTCATATTGGAACACCCGGTGGCGGCGGTGCTTTTGGAAATGGGACTTGGGAAAAGCGTATGTACCCTGACTGCAATCCATGAAATTATGCTGAATCGTTTTGAAGTAGAAAGCGTTTTAGTCATTGCACCTCTACGAGTAGCAAGAGATACGTGGCCTGCGGAGATTGAAAAATGGGATCACTTAAAAGGTCTTACCTATTCGTTAGTCATCGGTACAGAGGCTGAAAGACTTGCTGCCTTAAACAGACCCGCTCATATCTACCTTATTAACAGAGAGAATGTGGACTGGCTTGTCACAAAGAGTGGTGTGCCCTTTGATTTCGATATGGTTATCATTGATGAACTGTCTTCCTTCAAATCCTACTCAGCAAAACGCTTCAAGAGCCTGCTAAAGGTCAGACCGAGAATAAAAAGGATGGTAGGACTTACGGGAACTCCTTCCAGTAATGGCCTGATGGATTTGTGGGCAGAATTTAGAATACTTGATATGGGACAAAGGCTTGGCCGGTACATAACGAACTACCGAAATATGTTCTTTGTGCCGGATAAGAGGAATCAGCAGATGATTTTTTCCTATAAACCAAAGCCGGGAGCGGAGAAACTTATCTACCAGCTGATTTCAGATATCACAATTTCCATGAAATCATCAGATTTTCTAAAGATACCAGAATGCATTATCAATGAAGTTCATGTGATGCTTTCAGAAAAAGAAAGGAACTCGTATGAAAAAATGCGTGAAGATATGGTTGTTTCTTTGGGAGAGGAAGAAATAGATGCGGTGAATGCTGCAGCTCTTTCCGGTAAACTGCTACAGATGGCAAATGGCGCTGTGTATACCGAGGATAAAGAGATTGTGAATCTTCATGAACGCAAATTAGATGCTTTGGAAGACCTCATTGAAGGCGCAAACGGCAAACCTGTTTTAGTTGCCTATTGGTATAACCACGATTTGCAGAGAATCAAGGAAAGGTTTAAGGTTCATGAAATCAAGACATCCCAGGATATCAAGGACTGGAACTGTGGTAAGATACCTATTGCCGTCATACATCCTGCGAGTGCCGGACATGGACTGAACCTGCAAAGTGGTGGCAGCACACTTGTGTGGTTTGGACTTACCTGGTCTTTGGAACTGTATCAACAGACCAATGCCAGACTTCACCGCCAGGGTCAGACCGAGACAGTGGTTATCCACCATATTATTGCAAAGGAGACCATTGATGAGGATGTGATGAAGGCGCTCCGCAGAAAAGAAAAAACACAGTCCGATCTTATCAATGCGGTAAAAGCACGACTTTGGAGGTGATACTTATGACAGACCCTTATGAAAACCTTGCAAACGCCATTGTTGCGTCAGCTGCAAAGGAGTATATGTCAGTTTTAAAGATCCTAAAAAAATCACCAACGAATGAAAATGCAAAAAAGACCATGACTGATTGTGAGCGGTTTTTTCGTTCATTCTGGTATGCGGCGCTTACAAACGTGGATTGTGAATTCCTCATACAAAAACTTAGAGAGGAGGCTCTGAAAAATGACCCCAAAGGAATATTTAAGACAGGCTTACCGCCTGAACGAGAGAATCAATTCCCATATTGAAGAACTGGAAAACCTGCGTTCCCTATCTACACGCATACAGGGAGTAAGCTACGGAGAACATATTCATTCTCCTAACAGGCCAACAGATGCTCCTTTCACAAAGGTATTGTTTAAAATCATGGAATACCAGGAAAGAATTAATCATGAGATTGATGCCCTTGTTGAACTTAAGGCAGAGATGGAAGATGCTATTGAGAAGCTTTCCAATGTGGATGAACGCCTTCTGCTTAGGTATAGATATCTGGATAACCAATCATGGGAGGAAATCGGTGTGCTGTTAAATGCGTCTGTACGCACCGTGCATCGTATTCATTCAGCTGCTCTGCATCATTTTTCTGTACCAAAATGAAGGTTGACACACTTTGGCATACTTTGGCATAGAATGGCAGAACCTTTATAGGTATAATGTTAGTATAGAAAAATATATGATAAAAAACCTCAAGGGATAATACCCCCTGAGGTTTTTGTTTTAACCGGATGGAGGTGAGGACAGTGCCGAGAAGGCCCAAACGGCCATGCTCGTACCCCGGCTGTCCTAACCTGACCGATGGCAGGTTCTGTAAGGCACATCAGAAGGAAGAGAACAAACGCTATGAACGATATGAACGTGACCCGGCCATCAAACGCAGGTATGGACGAGCATGGAAAAGAATCAGGGACAGCTATGCTGCAAGCCATCCGCTGTGTGAGGAGTGCTTGAAAAATGGTATCTATGTACCAACCGAAGAAATCCACCACAAGCTGCCGCTATCTCAAGGTGGCACTCATGATAGAGATAATTTAATTGCACTGTGCAAATCCTGCCATGCAGGAATTCATGCCAGAAACGGTGACAGATGGCACAATAAATAGTGGTTCATGGTTGGGATATAAAGAAACTATATTTTTACGTGAGACAGAAGACTGCTTAAGAAGCTGAAACTGGTCTTTAAGTAAATCAATCTGCGAGTGAAATGTGATTGACCCGGGGGATATAAAATCTTGAAAGCGTAAGTGATGAGAAACGGCGCGGGGGTCACACGCACAAAAACTGCTATTCAAAGGGCCTATAAGGGAAGCGCCTTTGAGGAGGTGAGAACTAGGTGGCGAAAGACGGAACAATGAGGGGCGGTGCTAGAATAGGAAGCGGACCAAAACGCAAATCTCTGACAGAGAAAATCTCTGCGGGCAAGGCTACAACTGTTATTGACTTGCCGGATGTATCAGCGCTCACGGGAGTGGAGATGCCGCCTGTTAAGGATTATATGAAAGCAAGACAGAAGGTGGGACCCGATCTTTGCGCAGAGGAGATTTTCAAGGAGACATGGAACTGGCTCAAGAAGGTCGGCTGCACTGAACAGGTTAATACGCTTCTAATCAATCAATATGCTATGAGTGTTGCAAGACAGATTCAATGCGAACAGGCGATATCTGAATATGGTTTTTTGGCAAAACATCCAACGACCGGGGCAGCTTGTCAGAGCCCTTATGTATCCATGCTTCAGCAGTTCACGAAACAGGCCAATCAGTCATGGTATCAGATTTACCAGATTGTTAAGGAAAACTGCTCTGTCGAGTATACGGGAGCAACTCCACAGGATGATGTGATGGAGCGGTTGTTGCGCGCTCGGAAAGGACATTAACTATGATAGAAAAAGTAAACCCGTGTCACCCTGATAAAGTGGCGGACAGGATAGCAGGCGCAATTGTTGACCTGGCTTATAGAACAGAAAATGACCCCAAAATTGCAGTTGAAGTACTAATCGGACATGGTGCTTGCTATGTGATTATTGAAACAAGTGCAGCAATATATGATGAACAGATTTCGGGAATAGTTCATCGTATTGCCGGAAAGGTAGATGTTGTATCCAATATCAAACCTCAGGATAAAAAACTGTCAGATAATCAGAACAATGGGTTTCGCTGTGGGGATAACGGGATTTTTAAGGGGATGCCCTTGACAGAGGAAGAGAAGAAACTTTCATCAATTGCAAGAGAGATCTATGGCTACTATCCATGTGATGGAAAGTACATATTGGATGGAGACAGACTTATCATTTGTCAGAGCAATGCAGAATCAAAAGTTCTCAAAAATAAGTATCCTAATGCGGAGGTTAATCCAATTGGGTATTGGACTGGTGGTACGGATGTTGATACCGGAGCAACCAATAGAAAGCTTGGCTCTGATATGGCACAGTCCGTAACAGGCGGCGGTCTGCATGGAAAAGACCTATCTAAGGCGGATGTATCCGTAAACATCCACGCATTTGTTAAGGCGCAGAAAACAGGCCAGCCTGTGGTGCTTTCCTGTGCCATCGGTGATGATACTGTGGACGGCCTATCTTATTCCGAAATTGTGGAAGAAGCAAGAGCGTACATCAATTCCGTGGGTGGATTTGAGAAATTTGCGGAATGGGGGATGTTCTGATGGCAAAAACGACTACGGAGATGCAGCTTGTTCCGCTCTCTAAATTAGTACCCTATATCAACAATGCGAGAACCCATTCCCCGGAACAGGTTACAAAGCTGCGCTCCTCCCTGCGTGAGTTCGGCTTTGTAAATCCGGTTATCATCGACCGTGATTATGGTATCATTGCCGGACACGGCAGAGTAATGGCTGCCAAGGAAGAAGGCATAGAGGAAGTACCTTGTGTATTTGTAGACTATCTTACCGAAGCACAGAAAAAAGCATATATCATTGCAGACAACCGATTTGCACAGGATGCGGGATGGGATGAGGAACTTTTGAGAATCGAGATAGAAGCCTTGCAGGGTATGGACTTCGATGTTGGTCTTACTGGTTTTAATGATGATGAAATTGCCGACCTTTTTGATGCTAATGGTAAATCTGAGGCAGAAGACGATGATTTTGATTTGTCCGCAGCACTTGAGAAAGCATCCTTTGTACAGCGTGGGGATATCTGGACAGTCGGCAGACACCGCCTCATGTGTGGCGATGCCACATCTACCGAAGATGTAGCCGCTCTTATGGACGGTAAGAAAGCCAACCTAATCGTGACGGACCCGCCCTACAATGTGGACTTCAAAAGTTCAAATGGGCTTTCCATTAAGAATGACAAATTGGAGAATGACAAGTTCTATAAATTTCTACTGGCTGCATTTCATAATATGGCTGCAAACCTTGAAAAAGGTGGTGCAGCTTATGTGTTTCATGCAGATACGGAGGGTCTTAATTTCCGAAGAGCATTTATAGATGCGGGCTTTCATCTTGCTGGATGCTGCATCTGGGTGAAAAACAGCCTGGTGCTTGGACGCTCCGATTACCAATGGCAGCATGAACCCGTCCTGTACGGTTTTCTTCAGAACGGCAAGCATTACTGGAGTAAGAACGCAGGCAGAAGCCAAACTACTATTTGGAATTTTGATAAGCCAAAGAAGAACAAGAACCATCCAACTTCAAAACCCCTTGATCTTCTGGCATATCCCATTGGCAACTCAAGTCGGGAAAATTCTATAGTAATTGATATATTTGGCGGGAGCGGTTCTACAATGATGGCTTGTGAACAGACAAACCGCATATGTTATACTATGGAGCTTGACGAGAAGTATGCATCTGTTATCTTGCGCAGATTCGTGGAGAACGGCGGTGATCCTAAAGGTGTATATGTAATCCGAAACGGAGAAAAGTATATGTACCCTGACCTTGCCAAAGAGGTGGAGGCAAAGAATGAATAAAGACAGATTGACCCTCGGTAGCCTTTTCGACGGTTCCGGGGGTTTTCCTTTGGGAGGGGTGCTTTGTGCTATTGAGCCTGTTTTTGCTTCGGAGATAGAGCCTTTTCCTATCAGGATGACCACAAAGCGTTTCCCCAATATGATATGATGTGGGGTAATGGTGTAGCATTACCCAATGTCTGTTTTGTGTTAGCGGGTATAGTTTATTTCTCACAAAATAAAGATTGAAAATAACTTGCTTTTTTCTAGATTTAGAGTGATATATGTAGTACCGAAAAAAGGAGGTACAACATTATGAAGATTTACTACAAAGCCCAAAACAGAAAGTTACTTGTTGAAGCCATAAGTGAATTTACCGGAGCAGAATCAGTATATATGCGCACTCCGACGTATTCCTACCAGATTGATTACTTTACTGTGGACAAGGAGGGAAACCTGAACTTTGATGACCGAGCAGATAGCAAGGAAATTGAGGAACTGATTGAGTTCCTATACAGTAAAGGTTTTGTTGCCGAAGAAATGCCACAAACTGAAGAACCTTGCGGGGAGCAAACAGCGCACTTTGCAGATGAGAATTGCACACAAGTTAAAAGTATGGGAATGACTCTTGCTTTTCCGTTAGAGATGGTGCAGCTTACTAATCTGAAGAATCTGCTTGAAGCTAAAGGGGCATTGATACAGAAGGCTCTAGGCATTAGCAGTACAGCTATTGAAGCAGATGAAGGCAAAGTTTATTTTCCATGGTTTACACAGGAAGGAGAGGCATTGCCACAAGCATATATTAGGCTTATAGAAGCTTTGTGTAGAATGAGTCGAAACCAGAAAAGCATTAGGGCAAAAGCGAAGATGGTTGAAAATGAGAAATACGCTTTCCGGTGTTTCCTCCTGCGGCTTGGTTTTATAGGGCAAGAATACAAAGCTGATCGTAAGCTGCTGTTAAAAAATTTTACAGGTAGCAGTGCATTTAAAAATGGAGGAAGAAAGGCGGAGAAAGATGATGTTTCCCAGTAAAGAAATAGTTGAACGGGTGAGAATAAAATATCCTGCAGGTACCAGAGTGGAGCTTTTGGAGATGGATGACTTTCAGGCACCGCCAATAGGTACTAAAGGCACCGTAACTGGCGTAGATGATACAGCTTCTATAATGGTAAAGTGGGATAATGGTTCACGCCTGAATGTGTTTTACGGAATAGACCACATTAGAAAACTGTAATCGTTAGGTAGTGTTGGTGTACAGTAAAATAGGCAGGAGCGTATTCTAGGCATTATACACTATGCTGAAAACCCCATGAAACAATCCTCATATTTTTTTCAATAATTTTATTGATTACGCTATTGACATGCTCGGTGTAATGTGTCATAATATAATCAATAAAAATGGGTATTATCCGATTACAAATCAAAGAAAGAGGGTTGTTATCTATGGCAATTGAAAAAACTGTTAAAGGCGGGTACAGAGAAGGAGCAGGACGCAAGAAGGAACTTCCGGAAGGAACTAAACCTACATATTTCAACATTACTGAAGAGGAACGTCAGGCATGCAAAAAGCTGATTGCCAAAATGCGCGAGGGCAAAGAAAAGGTTTCAAAGGATGAACAGGCACTAGAGGCTTTAAGATATGCAATAGAGCCCGCCGGAAACGCTCTGTACGAGGTTATAAAGATTTATGGTGGCCGTAAAGGTTTCCGTGAAGCTGAAAGATTGAGTAAAGTTCTAGGGGTTATTGCCTTCAAGGATGCTGTACAAATCTTCGAGAATGAAGAATATAGAGCTAAAGAATCAAGAAACTTAAATAGAAACGAATAAAAAGCTGGTGCTGTAAGAAATGATATACATTTTTACAGCACCATTTTTATTGCGCGAAAGGAGGGGTGGCTTATAGTGATGAGAAAACTGAAGCAATATACACCAACAGGATTTATGGCAGATGGTTCGTACTATGACAGGAATGCCGCGGATTATGCAGTAATGTTTATTGAAAGTTTGTGTCATACTAAAGGCACCTGGGCCGGGAAAAAATTTGAACTCATTGACTGGCAGGAGCGCATTATCCGTGATGTGTTTGGAACATTGAAGGCAAATGGTTATAGGCAGTTCAATACAGCCTATATAGAAATCCCAAAAAAGATGGGGAAGTCAGAATTGGCGGCGGCTGTGGCACTCTTGCTATGTTGTGGTGATGGAGAGGAACGTGCAGAGGTATATGGCTGTGCAGCAGACCGACAGCAAGCTGCCATAGTTTTTGATGTGGCGGCAGACATGGTAAGGATGTGCCCGGCTCTAAATAAGAGAATCAAAATTCTGGCATCACAAAAGCGTATTATTTACATGCCGACAAATAGCTTTTATCAGGTTCTATCTGCAGAAGCATATTCCAAGCATGGTTTTAACATTCATGGAGTTGTATTTGATGAATTGCATACTCAGCCGAACCGAAAACTATTTGATGTTATGACGAAAGGCTCCGGTGATGCCCGTATGCAGCCTCTATACTTCCTAATAACAACAGCTGGAACTGATACCCATTCCATATGTTTTGAAACCCATCAGAAGGCAAAAGACATATTGGAGGGGCGTAAGGTTGACAGCACATTTTACCCGGTTATCTATGGAGCGGATGAGAGTGATGATTGGACTGACCCCAATGTATGGAAGAAAGCCAATCCTTCACTAGGCATTACAGTTGATATCGATAAAGTAAAAGCGGCATGTGAATCAGCAAAGCAGAATCCTGCTGAAGAGAACTCATTTCGCCAGCTTCGGCTGAATCAGTGGGTGAAGCAGGCTGTGCGTTGGATGCCTATGGATAAATGGGATAGATGCGCGTTTTCCGTGGATGAGAAAAGTTTGCAGGGACGTGTCTGCTATGGAGGACTTGACCTTTCCAGCACCACAGATATGACATCTTTTGTTCTTGTGTTTCCTCCAACGGATGATGAGGACAAATATGTAATACTACCCTATTTTTGGATTCCGGAGGAAACACTAGAACTTCGTGTGCGTCGTGATCATGTACCTTATGACGTATGGGAACGACAAGGTTATCTGAAAACAACGGAAGGGAATGTAGTGCATTATAGCTTTATTGAGCACTTCATTGAAAGCCTAGGCGAGAAATATAATATACGTGAAATTGCTTTTGACCGTTGGGGCGCTGTGCAGATGGTACAGAATCTGGAGAACATGGGATTCACCGTAGTTCCGTTCGGACAAGGTTTTAAGGATATGAGTCCTCCTACCAAGGAGTTGATGAAGTTGACGCTGGAAGAGCGTATTGCTCATGGCGGCCATCCTGTGTTGCGGTGGAACATGGACAACATTTTTATACGCACAGACCCGGCAGGTAATATTAAAGCTGATAAGGAGAAATCAACAGAGAAAATTGATGGAGCTGTCGCAACTATAATGGGTCTTGATCGTGCTATACGCTGTGGCAATGACAATACGGCTTCTGTTTATGATGACCGTGGACTGCTGTTTATATAAAAAGGGACTACCCATAAGTTTAAAACTGCTTATGAGCGGTCCCTAAAAAGTTAAAGATTATGTGAAATATTTCTTAGTGGATACCATTCTGGCAAGAGAGATTTTAATTCTTCTAATTTATGCGTTAATTCTTCTTTTGTAAATGAAAAATCCCATTCATTGCACCAGTCATCCATATACAGTTCAATGTCATGGACGATTTCCAAAACTAATCGAACGTCATTTACTCCGTCAATACGGATACATGAGTCATCCGGATCTTCCCAGTATTCCCAAGAAATAATAGTATCTGAAGATGTAGATGTAACAAAAAATCTTCCTGGCCCTTCAGCATCAAAAGTAAAGGCTAAAGGACCTTTTTCTTTTACTCTATGCAGGCAGGCTTCAAGGCAGTCCATAGGAACGCAAGTCGTATAACTGGCGTCTTGCTCAAATTCACCTATTGTGACTTTTGTCCATCCGACTTCCGGTTTTCCTAACATAGAAACCACCTTCCTGACTAAGCATATTTATTGAACGGATATGTGTATAGTTCTATAAAATTATCAAAAAACCTTCTCTGATATAAAGTGGATCTCATTTATGATGACAGTAACTTTTTAAAATAATAAAAGAGCAGGCTTGGATCGCTGCTCTTTTATTGTTCTGCTTCTTCATACCTTCAATAAACATATTTTATGGAAAGTGTTAATCATAGTCACTGAAGGTAAAATTTTACTTATTGAATTCCTTTTAGCATTCCTGGAAATAGGTATGCCATCATAACCGCAATAATGAAAGGAGTAGCTGATGAATTTATTTAGTTGGTTTAGGACGAGAGATAAACCCAAGGACCGTATTGCCGGGAACTGTTTCAGACCAATCTTTGGTGGAAGTACGGCAGGAAAAGTAGTGACAGAGCGTAGCGCCATGCAGATGACTGCTGTATATGCCTGTGTGCGTATTCTGGCAGAATCTATAGCCGGCCTGCCGCTTCATGTATACAAATACAATAGTAAAGGGGGCAAAGAAAAGGCAGCGGAGCACCCGCTGTTTTTTCTTTTGCACGATGAGCCTAATCCCGAAATGACAAGCTTTGTTTTTAGGGAAACGTTAATGACCCACCTTCTTCTTTGGGGAAATGCCTATGCTCAGGTTATACGCAATGGGCGTGGAGATGTAACTTCAATCTATCCGCTGATGCCAAACCGTATGAGGGTAGACCGTGATGAAAATGGCCGGTTGTACTATGAATATACACGTTATGGGGATGAGGCAGGAAAACAGACATGTGAAACAGTAAAGCTTTCTCCTGCTGATGTGCTGCATATTCCGGGTTTAGGCTTTGATGGACTTATAGGCTATTCTCCAATAGCAATGGCAAAAAATGCCATCGGTATGTCTATGGCGTGTGAGGAGTTCGGAGCAAAATTTTTTGCCAATGGTGCAGCACCGGGAGGGGTACTGGAACATCCGGGAATTCTGAAAGATCCTGCAAGGGTTCGTGAAAGCTGGAATGCAACTTTTGGTGGAAGCAGCAATTCCAATAAAGTCGCAGTACTAGAAGAAGGGATGAAATACACACCGATTTCTGTATCACCCAATGAAGCACAGTTCCTGGAAACTAGAAAATTCCAGATTAATGAAATTGCCCGTATTTTTCGCATACCACCACATATGATTGGTGACCTTGAAAAGTCAAGCTTTTCTAATATAGAACAGCAGTCATTAGAGTTTGTGAAATACACATTAGAACCATGGGTGACGAGATGGGAGCAGTCTTTGGCAAGAAGTTTGCTTTCAATGAACGAGCGAAGCAGATATCTAATAAAGTTTAATCTGGACGGATTGCTCCGTGGTGACTATGAAAGCCGGATGAATGGTTATGCTACAGCTAGACAGAACGGCTGGATGAGCGCCAATGATATCCGTGAACTAGAAAACATGGATAGAATTTCTGCTGAAGAAGGCGGAGACCTTTATATTGTTAATGGTTCCATGACACCTTTGAAGAATACAGGTGCAGCCTATGATAAGGGAAAGGGGGAAAGCAATAGTGAATAAGTTTTGGAACTGGACAGTAACCAACAATGATGAGAAAACGGAGCGAATACTTACGTTATCCGGCGTTATAGCAGAAGAGTCATGGTTTGATGATGAAGTAACCCCAAAAATTTTCAGGGATGAACTGATGAGCGGTGAAGGAGATATAACTGTCTGGATCAATAGTCCCGGTGGTGACTGCATAGCCGCGGCACAGATTTATAATATGCTGCTTGAATATAAAGGCAATGTCACCATAAAGATTGATGGAATTGCTGCTTCAGCAGCATCCGTGGTCGCCATGGCAGGCAATAAAGTAATTATGTCTCCTGTATCTATGCTTATGATTCACAATCCTATGACCATGGCTGCAGGAGACACTACTGAAATGAAAAAAGCTATCTCCATGTTGACGGAAGTAAAAGAAAGCATTATCAATGCCTATGAACTCAAAACAGGTATGAGCCGGGACAAGATTGCAAAGCTTATGGACGCTGAAACATGGATGGATGCCAACAAAGCAGTAGAACTTGGTTTTGCCGATGAGATTCTATCTAGGGAATCGTCTGTAAAGCCATCTGCGATGATGTATTCAGAAAATGTGGTCAGTCGAAAACTATGGAATAAGATATCCGCAAAATATAGACCTAAAGACCAGGGACGAACTGTAGCTGCTTTGTTGCGCAGCCTAGACCTGGAAAAGAAATTTATGTAATGGAGGGAAGATTATGAATCTGATTGAATTAAGAGAAAAACGTTTGGAAGTATGGAACAAGGCAAAAGCTTTTCTGGACAGCCATCGCAAGGATGGGGTGCTGTCTGCTGAAGATGATGCAGCTTATAGCCGTATGGAAAAAGAGCTGGATGATCTTGGCAAGGAAATCATCCGTCAGGAAAAACTAGATGCCTATGAAAAGGAAATGGCAAAAAATCTTGCTGAGCCACTGATTGGAAAGCCATGCGGTACTCCTTCTGGAAAAACCGGCCGTGCCAGTGATGCTTACAAGAATGCTATGCTGGATGCAATGCGTTGTAACTTTAAGCGTGTCAGCAATATCCTGCAGGAAGGCGTGGATTCAGATGGCGGCTATCTTGTGCCTGAAGAGTACGACAGTCGTATTATTGATATTTTGAATGAAGAAAACATTATGCGTAAGCTTGGTACTACTATCACCACCAGCGGCCAGCATAAAATCAACATTGCAGCAACCAAACCTGCCGCGGCATGGATTGAAGAAGGAGGAGCACTGCAGTTTGGTGAAGCTACCTTTGGACAGGTTCTTTTGGATGCACACAAACTCCATGTAGCTATCAAAATCACCGAAGAACTGCTCTATGACAATGCCTTCAATCTGGAAAGCTACATTGTGAATGCATTTGGTAAGGCAATTGCCAATGCTGAAGAAGATGCATTCCTCAATGGTGATGGCAGCGGCAAGCCTCTTGGCCTTTTTGCTGTGTCCGGAGGCGGTAGTATTGCATCTAGTGTTGCTGTGCCCAAAGCTGATGACCTGATTTCTTTGGTTTATGCATTGAAACGCCCGTATCGCAAGAATGCAGCCTTTATCATCAATGACAAAAATATCGCGGTTCTGCGAAAGTTAAAAGATAGCAATGGTGCTTATATGTGGCAGCCGAGCACTCAGGCAGGTGAGCCGGACAAGTTCTTGGGTTATAATCTGTATACTAGCCAGTTCGCGCCCGAGACAGCCATTGCCTTTGGTGATTATAGCTACTATAACATCGGTGATCGCGGTACCCGTAGCTGGCAGGAACTGCGTGAGCTTTTTGCCGGTAATGGTATGATTGCTTATGTTTCCAAGGAACGCGTGGATGGTAAACTGATTCTGCCCGAAGCAGTACAGATTCTTTCTATTACCGGTTAATATTTGGAAGGCGGCAGCAGATATGATTAGTCTTGAAGAAATGAAAAACTATCTTCGTGTGGACGGGAATGAGGATGACGAGTTGATTCAGAACCTGCTAAATACAGCTCAGCTGCTTTGCCGGGATGTTGCAAGATGCGAGATTGAAGAATCGTCTGCCGCACGCATGGCAATAATGTATGCTGCCGCCTATCTATATGAACATCGTGAAGAAGCAGACCATAATGAGCTGCTTCTGTCACTACGTGCTCTGCTGATGGGTGAAAGAAAGGCAGGCTTCTGATGAAGATAGCGCATATGAATAAACGGCTGGAAATCTTAAAACCTGTTCTGAATGAAGACAGCTATGGTGGAATGGTGACTGAATATGTTCCGGCAGGAAAGATATGGGCAGAACTTAAGCGAATAGATTACTCTGAGCAGGAGAAGCTCGGTACACCAGTGAATAAAGAACAGCTTCGTTTTCGTCTGCGTTCATTAAAATCAATACAACGTGGCTGGATTGTGATTTATGCAGCAGAAAGATACATAGTAGATGTTGTTGACAACACCTATGCTGACAGTACTACAATTATCGTCCGGCGTTATGAGCAAGGAGTATAGATATGCCATTTTTTAGAATAAAGGTTGACCAGAATGAACTGCAGAGAGCTATAGGTCAACTCAGTGCCTGGGAGGGCAGGAAACGCAAGGCAGTAGAAGAGGCTTTGTACAAAGGGGTTGTCTCAGTAAGAAAGGGGGCAGCGAGCAGGGTTTCTGCCAGAACGAAAAGACTTAGGAAATCTATAAAATGTAAGTTCAATGCTGACAGACTGCAGGGAGAGGTGTTTTCCAAGTTACAATATGCCCATCTTATAGAATTCGGTTCCAGATCTCATATAGTGAGGGCAAAGAACAAAAAGCGTCTCAGAATCCAAAGTGATAATGGCTATGTATTTCCCAAAGAAGTCAGTATACCCGCCCAAAGTGGCAAACCATTTCTGAAACCTGCATATGAAGCAGAGGAACAGAATATTATAAATGCTGTTATGAAAGCAGTGGAGGGAAAATGAAGAGATTGCCAAACAATGCCTTGCATAAATCTCTTATAAAATTTTTGAAAGAAAAGCAGCCTGTTCCGGTTTTTGATTACCTTCCGGAAATGGCTGCTTTGCCTTTTATTACGTTAGGCAATGTTACTGTGGCTGATCAATCAGCTAAAGTGGTAGAAGAAACAAAGGTGACGGTCGCTATCCATATCTGGAGTGACTATAAAGGCAGATTTGAGGTTAACAATATTGCCGAATGTATAATCAGCCTGCTTACATCCGAGCAGTTGGATTTATCGCAGGATGACTTTTTTGTTTTTGCACAGGAGGTTACCTTTTACGAAACCTATCCTGAAGAAGATAGCGGGTATAACAGCGTTATAAGCTTTGAACTATACATTCAGAATATAAAGGAGGACTAGTTTATGGTTAATTTTGCAAAGAGAACAGTCTCAAAAAAGGCAACACCCGGCAAAGATTTTCTAATCTATATAAATACTGGAGAAAGCGAAGCGAATCCCACCTGGACTCTGATAGGCGGTCAGAGAAGCGGCACTTTGAATAGAAGCGCGGAAAGCCTCGATGCTTCACATAAGACAAGCGGTGGATGGAAAAGTACTGTTGCAGGCCTGCGTGAGTGGAGCATTGACCTTGAATCCGTATATCTTATCGGAGATGATGCTATTACTTACCTCGACGCTGCTTTTGCTGCGGGTGAAGAGATTCAGCTTAAATTTGAGTATCCGGACAAAAGCTATATTACCGGGTGGGGAACTATTACAAGCTATCCAATTAGCACTCCTCACAGTGATGTAGCTACGATTTCCGGAACTATTGCCGGTGATGGTCCGCTTAGTGAACTGAAGCAGGCTGCGGAATAAGAAAGAGGGGAGTAAAAAGTGAAACAAGTACCTTTTAACGTGTTTGGAGAAAATGAATACTTATACTATGATATTGGCAGATTGATCCAAGTGGAGAATCAGACGGGAAAATCTGCAACCGATATTATTATCAAGCAGGACCTGAATCTAGGCTTTATTACGGTACTGCTTTCCGTTGGCCTTCGTCATCACGGACTAAAATCTCCTCAATGGTATGCTGATAAGCTGTCAGATAAGTTTAGTCGCTTTGAAATTACTCTGGATGATGTTGCCGTGCCAATTGCAAAGGCGCTTATTGGTACTGGTATTATGGGAAAGCAGCTTTATTATGCTACATTCCCTGAAGAGCTTACTGAAAAAGTTAAGAACGAAATGGAAACATCAGAAAAAAACTAAGTAAGGAGCAAAATGCTCCTTCTTTTTATGAATGGCTTGAATGGGCAGAGGATGCGGCATATACAGAACTGCAGCTTCTGCCTTATCAGTTTTATAGATTGACACCGATAGAACTGGAGAAGCTTTTGGCTTCACATAACAAAAGATTGGAACGTCAACGTTGGGACATGGCCTACTGGATATCAAATCTGTTAAGCATTCATACAAGACATCCGGTTCAGCCGTATGAGCTTATGAAGCCTTTTATTAATAGTGTTGATGCAGAAAAAGAAAGAGCCGATGCTAAAGAATTTTTTGATAACTTCTATAAAGAACGCAGAGAGTTTGAGGAACAAAGAAAGGAGGAATAACCTTGGCAAAAGTAGCTGACTTGCTTATTAAAATAGGTGCTGATACTAAAGAGTTAAATAAGGAGATTGCTTCTGCTAAACGCCAGCTTAACAATGCGTTTGGTAAAGAGTTCCTTTCCATGTCCGGCACAGCTTTGAAAACTCTGGAAGGGCTGACTGCAGGCATTGCAGCAATAGGAGCTGCAAGCTTAAAAACAGCAACTCATTTGCAGACCACGCGGATGGCTTTCCAAAACTTGATGCAGAACGCTGAGAAAGCTAACCGTTTTTCATCCGAGTTGGAAGATTTTGCATTTAATACTCCTATAGACTTTACCCAAGTGACATCTCTAGCAAAAGAAATGGTTTCGTTAGGACTTGATACACAAGAGACAATGGCTATTTTAAAGTCTGCCGGAGATACCTCCTTTGGCCTTGGACAAGGTGCTGCAGGCGTGGACAGAATCATTCAGGCATTTAAAGAAATAATAGGCAGCAGCGAAGTATCTGCAGAGAAGATTAAGTCACTAGCAAAAGAAGGAATCCCTGCCTGGGAGATGTTGGCTGAGTATATGGGCACCGATGTGCCCACGGCCATGCAGAAAATAGCTGATAAATCCGTAGATGTTGAAACGGTCATTAATGCCTTTGTCACAGGTATGAATTCAAGATTTGGCGGGCAGATGAATGAATATGGCAAGACACTTGAAGGTGGATTAAGTGCCTTACAGGATGGTGTAGAGAGAGCCCTTCGTCAGATAGGCATAAGACTAGATGAAGCTCTTGGAGTTGGCAGCATAATGACTGAAGCCGGAAATGCTTTAGGGGATTTTGCTAATGCCGTAGAAAAAAGTGGCATTATTGGTGCCCTCAATGAAGCAATACCTACAAAGTTTAAGCTTGCTATTATAGGTATTGCCACGGCTCTGGTTACAGTAGCAATACCGGCTATATATGCTTCTGTGCTTGCTTTAGCTCCTCTGATTACAACAATAGGCGCTGCAGTTGCTGCAACAGGACCTTTTATTGTAGCCGGAGCCGCAATTGCCGGAACTCTCGCCGCTTTAGTGCTGTACTGGGATGAGGTATGCAATGCTTTTAATGCAGGTATGCAGGCTATCGGTACTATTGTTGCTATAGGCACAGATACAATAGCAGAAGCTTTTTTGTGGCTTGGTAAATGTGCAGTAAATGCAGTAGGCGCAATGTTTGAAGAAATATGTGGCTATTGTCCGAGCTGGCTTGAAGATTGGAATAATATGTTGGATAGTGCTATTGATGGTGTGAGATCATTTGCCAGAGAAACTATTAGTTGGTTTAAGAAGGTTTTCGAGGTTAAGGAACAAGCTGGATCTACCGATGAGAATAGTGATTCGTGGGATATACACAGCAAAAACTTTGATATGTATGATGTTCCTAAGTATGGAAGCTTGTTTTCAAAGTTCAAAGGTGCAGGTTTGAATAAAGAGCAAAATAATGGTAAAGCAGCTGCGTCTAAGCAGACTGATGAAGAAAAAGCTGTTGATGCCTATATCAAGAAACTTGTTGAAAGCAAAAACTATGCCGATGAACTATGGAGGAAACAGAGTGCATCAGCTGCGTTATATGCCAAGCAGCTTTCCATGATGGGTGATAAATATAAGGCTATTGATGCTCAGCATGAAAATAGCCTGGCAAGCATAAAAACAGAGCACCAGAATTATCTGGAAGGGCTCGACAAAGAAAGGTCTTTGGCTGAACAGATAAGTGATGGAAATATAAGAAATCAGGCATTAGCCTCCATAAGAGAAAGAACTGAAGCTGAACAGAAGTACTATGACCTAAAGGTTAAAGAAGCAGAACTGGAACGGAATAAATCGATGGCAGCTCAGGCTGTTGAAGATTATAACAATAACCATATAGATAGAAATGCCGATTACTATGAAACCATGCAGCTGCAGGAAAGCAACAGCTATCGGGAAAACATAGAAGCATTAAAGGCGCAGGCAGATAATGGGATAATCAGCCTTGAACAGTATATTGAAAAATATAATGAGCTTACTGTAGCACATGAAGCCTTTCAGGATAAGCTAAGCAAGGCAAAGGAGATAAGCAGTCAGATGGCTGGTTCCTTTACCAATGCTTTTATGAGTTTCCTGGAAGGAACAAAAACTGCAGGCCAGGCTTTCGCAGATTTTGCAAAGTCGATCATCATGTATATTATTCAAATGATTATTCAGGCCATGATACTTAAAGCCATTGCTCCTTGGATAAATGGAATATTTGGCTTAAGTCATGGGGGCCTAGCAACAATGGCAGAAGGCGGTGTTGTTTATGCTGCAACTGGTGGCAGAATAAGAGGAGCCGGGACAAGCACCTCGGATTCAATACCTGCCATGCTTTCAGATGGCGAATATGTTATTAGTGCGAAAGCTGTAGACAGATTGGGTGTGCCGTTTTTGGATAATCTCAATAGTGGTATGTACAGAACCTTTAGTACAGGAGGAGTTGTTGAAAATCTCAAATCCAGACCTAGTGTTAAGGAATATGCAGCAGCAAAGAGGGAGACTGACTTTCAGCCTTCAAGCAGTACTAGTATCAGTATGAACATTTCTGCCCTTGACGCCGGCAGTTTTGCTGATTTTCTTGAACATGGAGGGCTGGATAGGATTAAACAGGCTTTGTTTGAGAACAATAGGCAGTTTGCCGGAGAAATGGGGGTGTGGTGAAAGATGGCTACTAAACTCTTTTTTCCTTTGGATGCAGGAAAGGTATCTTGGAATTCTGAGATCAAGCATACATGGACTGTTTCTGAGTTTGTATCTGCAAGCGGAGAACGTAAAACGATTTCTTCCCAGATATTGCCCAAAATTACGTTTATGCTGAATTTTCCTTGTTTGTCCAGATATGAGGTGGATGAACTGCTAAGCTTTTATGCTAAGACCAAAGGCTCTTGGTGTCCTTTTTATTATAAAGATTATGAGGATTTTCTTGTACAAGACAAAATTCTAACAAAGACAGATGACGGTGTGTATATAGCTACAATCGAGCATGGGGGATTCGTAGAAGAGCCTGAGCAGATTGATAATGTAACGGTTTATGTGGATGGCAAAAAGACGGATAAGTTCTCCGTTTTAAATAACCGTATTGTTGTGAATAAAGAGGGCGTTGACGTCCGTTTTGACTATGAGTTCTATTACAAGGTGTATTTCAGTGATGAAATACTTGTAAAGCAGTTATTCGATGACGTTTATGCAGTAAGTTTGACACTTACTGTAGCGAGGTAGTTTATATGAAGAAAGTCAGTGATTCTCTGATGAACTATTTTGTCAATGAAAAAAGTTATCTGTGTTGCGATTTATACCAGCTTGCTCTTGAGAATGGTAAGAAATACTTTTTCGCCTCCTATGATGCTGATGTGGTTTTTAATGGTATTACCTACAGTCATAAAACCTTCAAATTCAAACGAGACCAGATTCAGTTAAACGGGGAGCCGTCTGTCGACAGCCTTGGGGTGACAATATATTGTGAGCCTGATGATAAGATTGGGGATATTCCTTTTATAAAGGCTTGTCATGACGGAGTGCTTGATCAAGGAACGCTGACATTGTATAAGGCCTATTTTGACAATAATAAGTGTATCGGACTGTTGGAGGTGTTTTCCGGCAGAACAGAGGTGGATACTTCAGGGGGATTGGCTGTAAAGCTTAAGATTAAAAGTGTGCTTCAGGGACTGGCGTCTCCGATACCTGTCAGGATGTTTGCCGGTCAGTATGCCTATTCAGAAAACAAAGGCGTCATAACCACATCCAGCACAGATGTAACATCAATGCTGATTCCACTAAAGCCATCGATGAACGTATTACTAAAGGTATGATGATTATGGACAAAAACTTATTAAGAGAACTGGCACAGAGCTTTATTGGTACGCCACACATCAATGGTGGGAATATAAAAGGTGCAGGCCTTGATTGCTGCACGTTACCGGCTCAGATATTTCATGAAGCAGGTCTGGGAGACTATACAATTGATTTCAACTATAGTGCGGACTGGTTCTGTCAGAAAGGCTGCAAGGAAATCCTTCTGCCTTATTTAGAGAAATACTGTATTAGAGTTGAGCAGCTTGAGCCGGGAGATGTTATCAGCTATCGTTGGGGCAGAGCGGAATACGCGCATCTTGCGGTATATCTTGGTGATAATGTTGTGGTACACTGCCGAGCGGCTAGTGGTGTCGAATTTGTTGAGGCAGATGCTCCATGCTTTTATGACAGCAGAGGCAGAAGCCGTATTTCAGGTTTCTGGAGGGTTAAAGAATGAGTTTTTTGTTTGGTGGAGGCGTCAAGACAACAACCAGGGCTGATAAGATAGCCAGCTTTCAGAGCACTGCCTGTGATTTCGGTACTCCTTTGCCGATTGCATATGGTACTTGTAAGCTTGCGCCCAACCTTATTAATTTCCAAAACTATACTACTGTTGAGAATAGAACTACCGTGAAAACAGGCAAGCACTCCTCCTCGACAAACATTGACTATAATTACTATGTTTATCTTGAACTCGCGCTTTGCGAGGGAGTTATAGATGGTATCGGAAAGGTCTACAGTGGTGACGATACTTTTGCAAGTCTTGCTGCTTTCAATGCCAATGCTGGGAATTCTGGTGCGCCGCTTTCTCTAAACCGTGGTGATAATGATAAACCTACTACATATATGCAGAGCAACTACCCTGCTTTAGCTGTTGGCTATAAAAATATGGCTTATCTGTTTGGGTATGTCTTTCTTGGTACCAATTCAGCGGGTATGCCTTCATATAACTTTGAGGTACAAGGCCTGCTACGGCAATCAGGTGATGGCGTGGATGCGAATCCTGCAGACATCATAATTGATTTATTGAAGCGTATTGGTCATGAAGAATATATAGATACAGAATCGTTCAATAATTATAGGAGATACTGTGCTGCTGCAGATTTGCTTGTTTCAACGCCTAGTACTGAGTTTAGTGAGCAAAAGAAGTGCCAGGAATATATCAAGGAACTACTGGATATTACGAATTCCTATATGTTTTGGAGCACAAATCGTTTTAAAATAGTCCCTCGTGATGATAGACAGCACGGCAGCTGGAGACCTGACGCCACTATCCGTTATAACATCACGGAGCGTGATATGGCAGTACAAGCTAATGGCGCCTGCGTGATATATACCAGGAAAGATAGTTCTGAACTGTATAATCGCTGGAGTGTTGAATTTACCAACCGTGCCAACGGATATGAGAAAGAAAAAGTATTCTTCGAGGATACGGATAATATTCGTGCACATGGCGTTAGAACAGCCCCCAATTTTAGCGCTTTATGGATTCATACTAAAGCGCGTGCTGTGGTTGTTGCCGCTATGAGAGCACGTATCAATAAGACAGAGATTATCAGATATAACTTCAAAATTGGTTGGGGAATAGGCTCGTTGCTTGAACCGGGTGATCTGATTACTATTAGTGATGAATCAGCGGGTATTAAGCAGCAGTTGTGTATGGTAGAAAAAATATCAGAAGACAGCATTGGAATGCTGACAATTACTGCCTTGAGCAGAAATTTGGACGATAGTGGTATAACTTACATAATTCCAGAGTCAACATATAATACGATTAAATATAATGTTGAACCAGGTGATGTTGCAACACCTCTGATAATAACTCCACCGCAGGACCTTGTTACATCAAACAGCGGTATTGAGATCTGGTTGGCTATTCAAGGTCAGAGTAAGGACTGGGGAGGTTGTGATGTGTATGCATCAACCAAAGACGGTGCCTACACTTTTTATAATAAGCACAAACATAATTCTAATTACGGATATATATTGACTGACATGTCGGCAGATGCTTCAAGTGTCGATGTAAAATTTACCAACATAGGGACAGTCAGCATCATTGAAGGCTCGGCAGAGAATGCAGCAGATGGACTGACGGATATATGGGTGAACGGCGAATGTATGAGTTATAGCCAGTCACAGCTGATTGCACCTAATACATACAGACTTGCAGGACTAGAGCGTGGCAAATATCAGAGCGGCGCTAAAGCTCACGCCATCGGTGATGGCTTTGCGCTTCTTGATGGCAATTTATTCTGTATTCAGCTTACAAGAAACTATCTTGACAAGACGCTTTTCTTAAAGTTTCCTAGTTTCAACAATTTTGAGAAATGTCCTCAGTCTGTCAATGATGTTAACTATTACAACCATCGAGTCATGCTTTATGATATTCCGAATGTAACTAACTTATCTGCACATGCTGAGGTAGAGAAGAACAGCAGCACTGATGATAATGGTGAAACTGTAACAACAATCAGCCGTAGATATCTGGTTGTAAACTGGATAGCTCCGGATTGGAATGAGTATATGAATGCCAGAGTTTATTATAAGAAGGAAGGAGAAAGCTGGATTTTCATCGGTACGGCTACAAATGGCTTGTCTTTTGATGTAAATGAAGCCGGGAACTATACTGTTGCAGTATGTACACAGGACTTGAATGGTTACACTGAAACACCGGATGATAGTGCTCAGACAGTTGTGGCATTCGATGAATAATTGGGGAGGGAGTATATTGAGCTATAAGGTAAACAATCTGGCTATTACTGTAGGTTACAGGGATACATTCTGTATTCCTTTTGCGATTATAAATCGGCCGATGCTTGAGCAAGAGTCGTTTTTATTTACTGTTCGTAGAACATTAGATGGGACAAATCGTAAAGGGCGTTCTCCGGAACGCAGCGGTATTGTGTTTCAAAAGAAAATTTCGTGGCGTGATGTTACACCCATTATTGATGAAGAAGGAAATAATGTAGGATGTGAGTTCTTTGTGAAGGCAACAAAAGCAGACGCAGAGTTAATTCCTATGGGTGCTTGTGTATATGATCTTGCACTGATAAATTCACAGGCGGGTGTTGAAATAGAACTTGTTCCTCCGAGCGTTTTTATGGTGGGAGAGGTGCTGCGCTATGACTAATGGAAAGATTGTAATAGATTTTGCAGATCCAAGGCAGATTCCTGTTGTAAAGATTGAACCGTGCAGTTGTAAAGAATATTATCTTGCTGCCTATAAAGCAGCACAACAGGTGCAGAGTCTGAACAATATTCTATATGTCGGTGATACAGCTCCTACTTCAATAAATGCTTATGCCTGGGTTAATCCATATGAGGATGAAGATTTTGCGGTGAGCCTCGAGGATGCTCTTAAGGCTGCGGAAGATGCGAAACGCTATGCAGAAATTGCAGAATCGTATGTTCTGCCTGTAGCGACTACTACTTCTGTAGGTGGCATCAAAGTCGGTGACAATCTAACTATAGATAGTACTGGTAGACTTAATGCTACAGGAGGGGATTTGTCCGGCTACTACACTAAAGAAGAAACTGATGAAGCAATTGCAAATGCTATAGGAGGACTGATTAATGCTAATGAGGTGGGATACTAAATGTCTAGAAACGTTCTCGTTGATGAAACGCATTTGATGAATATAGCTCAGGCAATCCGTTCTAAGGGCGGTACAACACGCACATATAAGCCTTCTGAAATGGCCGCAGCTATAAGCGGTTTTAATGTATCAGAAGGCAGTTTTGCAGAAGATGTCACACGTCTTGCTGTGGAGATGCAGGATTTATTGCCTCGTGAGGCAGAGGATGGTGAATATTGATGACGGTTCAGGAAATTCTTGAAGAAGTGAAAAAAATTATGGCTATGCTGGGAACTGAAAGCGGAGAGGAGAAGAAATACTGATGGCTCAGGTACTGATAAATGAAGATACTTTGAAAAATATTGCTGACGCCATTCGCGGAATCAATGGTTTAAGTAAAAGATTTAAGCCTAGTGAAATGGCTGCAGCTATTGAACAGGAAGCCTGCATACCGTTTAAGTGCATTTCTGATATCACCGTATATACAAAAGAAACCTGCCCATATGATGTTGTAGATTTTACCAGGTACAATGTTACTCTGATAAGGGATTATTTCTGCTATCGTTCTGTTTCTACATCATCTGACTATGTTGGCTGTGGTTCAGGTATGAATAGCTATATTGCTAACAGATTGATTTTTCCACATGCTGTTAAAGTTGGAGGTTGGGCTTTTTATAAAACCCACTTAGGTGGTATAGAGATTCCCGTTGCAACGGAACTTGGAAAAAGTGCATTCTGTGGGAGCCAAGGCTTTGAAACCATTGAAATTCCAAAGGTTAAGCTATTAGGCTCTTTTTCGCTTTCTGAAACAAGTTTAAAGAAAATAATCATACCTGATGGAGTAGAGTATGCCCCCACAGGATTGTTTAATGATAATTTTGATTTGGAATATGTTGTTTATGGTAAAAACATTAAGACTCTTTATAATCATTATGGATCAAGTGACAGCAGGAAATTTACTAAAATAAAAGCGTTATATTTTAGGGGCGAAACGCCTCCGGGATTTTCTGGAAGTGGGTCAAATCTACCATTAGGATCATCGTCTTCAAAACTAAAATACAATATATGCGTTCCTATTGGATCTGTGAGTGCCTACCAAACAGCTTTTAATAGTTATTCTTCTAGTGCTGATTGGACGTTTATAGAGATGCATCCCAATGATATGCCGCATTATGATGAGTATGGTCATGCTGTCTGGAATAATTAACTGAGGAGGGCGTTATGGCAACATTCAGAATAAAAGATAATGAGGGCAAGTGGCATAAAATTCCACTGCTTGGCTCTTATACAGCATTAAGCGAGTGTAACAAGGCAGCGGATGCTGCCAAAACTGCTGCTGCGGAGGCAGAGGAAAGCAAAAACTCTGTCATAAGTAATCAGCAGGCTTTGCTCGAACGGATTGCTGCTTTAGAAGAACGTGTACAGATGTTGGAAGGGAATTGAACAGGTTTTATGGAGAATGGAGTATAAATTATGTGGTATGAACAATTGAGGAACAGTCTTGAAAATGTTTTGAATATGGCGCCTTTGAAGACTGCCTTAGGCGCTATTATCGCGGCGTTGCTTTATAAGCATGTGATTATGTTTTACTGTTTTGTCGGCCTTGTGTTTTTGGACTGCTTCACCAGATGGCTGGCAATCAGCCATGATTATCTGGTAGCTAATGAAAAGAAGGAGAAGCCTTCTCTTTGGAAAAGCTTTTGCAGTATTTCTAGAGCTAGAGCTGCCGGCAAGATATCTAGTACTATTATGAGGGAAAGAGGATTGAGCAAGATAATGGTATATATCGTTGCTGTTTTTACTTCTGCCATCAGTGACAAATTACTGCTCAGCATAGGAAGCCAGCCATGGCTTGTTAGCTTAATTATTGGTTACCTAACTGTAACAGAGGCTTTGAGCGTAGTTGAAAATCTTTCTGATGCTGGTGTAGGTAGTCTGGGCAGGATTATTGACAAGATTAAGGGTCGGATATAAAAGCCATCATAATTGAGGACATGATTTGGAAGGAAGGGAAACTGATGAAAGTGTTCATTAATCCGGGCCATCATCCTGGTGTAGACAGTGGAGCGGTGAACAAGTATCATGATATTAAAGAGGCTAATGTTGTTCGCAGTATTGGAGATATGATAGAAAGGTATCTAGTTGCAGCCGGTATAGCTGTGGTTTCTCTACAGTCGGATAATTTGGCAGGTGAAAATCCATATTATCCAAATGTTTGCGGCCTCGCTAATAATAGTAAGGCTGATTTGTTTATCAGCCTTCACTGCAACAGCTCCGTAAATAAAAAGGCTCGAGGAACGGAGACATTGGTTTATTCGTTAGGCGGTAGTTCAGAAAAGGCAGCACGCTTAATGCTGAAACAGCTTGTTAGTAGCTTGGGAACTGTAGACCGTGGTGTGAAAGAGCGTCCTGATCTTATCGTCCTGAAACGTACAGTAATGCCTGCGGTACTGTTGGAAATAGCATTTATCTCTAACGATGAAGAGGCAGAGCTGCTCGTCAATAAACAACATGAAATTGCTAGAGCTATTGCTCGTGGCATTACCGATTATTTCTCAGTGGAGGAGTGATCATGTATGCTAAATGTAAAGCGTGGATTAGTAGTCATTTATACGCTGTTATTGTGCTGTTTGCTCTTCTTGCAGCCGGCTTCTTGTTTAGCGGCAGAGAAAACATACCTAGTGAAGGAAACAGAGCTGAGCAGGTTAGAGGAGAACTTGAATCGGTTACAGAAGGTAGCACAGGAATCCAGTATCGAATCGGAGAAGCAGAAAAGACAGCTTATAATATTGAAAAATCAGCTGAACGAAGCGGAGAACTCGCTCATGAAGCAACAGGCCTCATTGAAGACTGCAAACGAATTATTGCAGAAATACGAAACAGAACAGAAAACAATACAAAGGAAGATAAAAAGTGAGCGAACAGTATGGATGGCTATTGCCGGTGTACTGCTTGTGCATCAACTTCTAAGGTAGTAAATTGCCCTACTAGACCATATTGGTCTGGTGGGGCTTTTTTTATTTTAAGTTTTTAGCATAGAAAGGGTTCGATTAAGGCTGTCTCTTCGCATATAAGTAGAGGGAAACATTTCACCCCTCAGAACGGAGGAGCTTTATGAAAGTAAGACAGGTTGAAAACTTTAAAATTCCAAATGCAGAATTAAGGGAAACCACGCAAGAGGAATTGCAGTGCGAATTTGATTATTATAGGGCACAGCAGGTGCTTGAAACCATGTTTATGCTTGGCATGATTTCAGTGGAGGAATACCACAAAATATCGGACTATAATCGCAAATCTTTCTATCCTTTTTTATCTGATATTATGAGTTAAATTACTTGATATATATACAATAGTATGGGAATATGTCATTGATAAAAAAGAGGTGATCTTATGAAAAAGTTAACAAAAATAAAGATAAGGGATGCTGTGCATCAAAAGAAAAAGTTAAAAGTAGCCGCCTACTGCCGTGTGTCTACGGCAAGTGATAAGCAGCTTGTTAGCCTTGATGTACAAAAAGAACATTACGAAAACTACATCCGCTCTAATGAGGAGTGGGAATTCGCAGGCATTTATTACGATGAGGGGATCACAGGTACAAAGAAGGATATTCGAGCGGGACTGCTTTCTATGATTGCAGATTGTGAAGCCGGTAAGATTGAGTTTATCGTAACAAAGTCAATTAGTAGATTCGCAAGAAATACAATGGACTGCCTGGAGATGGTACGAAAATTAACAGGTTTGGGTGTTGCTATATACTTTGAAAAAGAAAATATTAACACCGGCTCAATGGAGAGTGAGCTGATGCTTTCAATTTTGAGCAGTTTTGCAGAAAAAGAATCGGTATCCATATCAGAAAACAATAAATGGTCTGTACAAAAACGTTTCCAAAAAGGCACCTTTATAATTTCTTATCCTCCCTACGGTTACTACAACAATAATGGTACAATGTCAATCGTGCCGGAGGAGGCAGAGGTGGTAAAGGAGATTTTTGCAGCCTGCCTAGCAGGTAAAGGCACTCTGGCTATAGCTAAGGAATTGAATGACAAAGGAATTAAGGCCAAAAAGAATGGTAAGTGGTATGCGGGAAGCATAAAAAACATTCTAACAAACGAGAAGTATACAGGTGATGTGATTTTTCAAAAGACATATACTGATGATAGTCTTAATCGTCATATCAATTATGGTGAGCGGGACAGGTTTCTATGTAAAGACCATCATGAGCCGATTATCTGCCATGAGGTTTTTGATAGAGTTCGCGCAGTTCTCGACCAGAGAGCAATGGATAAAGGTAATGGTATCGAAACCTTCAGATATAAGAAGAGATATTGTTTCTCCGGTAAAATTAAGTGTGGTGAGTGCGGCAAGACATTCAAGCGGAGGCAGCATTATAAGCCAAGCGGTAACTATGTTGCGTGGACTTGCGAAACACATTTGGAAAACAAAGAAAAGTGTTCCATGTTATATATCAACGATGAATCTGTTAAGCTGGCTTTTTTGACCATGATGAATAAGCTGATTTATAGTAACAAAGAAATATTGAAACCGTTATATCGAAAGATTTGTCATGTGTATGAAAAAGACCGATTGCTTAAGATTAATGAATTAGAAACTCGTATTAATGAAAATGCTGATAGAAAACATATTCTTGCAAATCTAATGGCAAAAGGTATTTTAGACACAGCAATTCTTAACAAGGAGAATGCAGCCCTGGCTATGGAAGAACAAACGCTGTGGTCTGAAAAAGAGAAACTAGTTGTTCTTGACAATAAACGAGTTAAGGAACTGAGAAAACTGGTTGATTTTGCAGCCAAGAGCAAGATGCTTAAGGTCTTCAGAGAGGAAACTTTTATAGACTTTGTGGAACGAATTACAGTTGAGTCTAGATTGACTCTTGTGTTTCACCTAAAATGCGGCTTGAATCTAAAAGAAAGGTTGGTGAAATAGATGAAAACACATATACCATACGGATACAGAATTGTCGATGGAAAGGCTATTATCGATAAGGATGAGGCAGAACAGGTAAGAAGGTTATTTGATGAGTATATTTCCGGTAAGGCGTTAAAGGTAGCTGCAGAAAACGTGGGGCTTAATATATTTCATAGCAGTGCTGGTAATATACTTAGAAATACCCGCTATCTTGGTGATGACTATTACCCAGCCATTATTTGTAGGGAGGTTTTCGAAAAAGCAGAGGAGGAAAGACAATCCAGAGCTAGAAAGCTTGGAAGGGTTTGGGAACTAAAGACTAAAGAATTGCCTGCCGCACCCATGAGTTTTACGATGGGCCGACAGACAAAAGCGTTTAATGATCCTTATGAGCAGGCTGAATATGAATATAGCTTAATAGAAAGTGAGACAAATGCTAATGAACGTGAGTAAGAATATAACAATAATTCCTGCGCGCAGGCGCGTAGGCAATACAGCTAAATCGGTTCAAACACCCAAAATTCGTGTAGCAGCTTACTGCCGAGTTTCAACTGATAGTGATGAGCAGGCCACCAGTTATGAGGCACAGGTAGAGCATTATACTACTTACATTCGCATGAATCCGGAATGGGAGTTTGCAGGGATATTTGCTGATGATGGAATATCAGGAACGAACACCAAGAAGCGTGAACAGTTCAATCGTATGATTGAAAGGGCCATGGCTGGAGAAATTGATATGATTGTAACTAAGTCAATTAGTCGCTTCGCTCGAAATACATTGGATTGCCTAAAATTTATTAGGAAGCTTAAAGAAAAGAATATTCCGGTTTATTTCGAGAAGGAAAACATTAATACAATGGATGCAAAGGGTGAGGTGTTACTTACCATTATGGCCTCTCTTGCACAACAGGAGTCGCAGTCCCTTTCGCAGAATGTAAAACTAGGAATTCAATACCGTTATCAGCAAGGATATGTAAAGGTAAATCACAACAGATTCCTTGGCTATACCAAAGACGAAAATGGAAAGCTGATTATTGAGAAAGAAGGCGCAGAAGTAGTAAAACGTATATATCGTGAGTATTTGGAGGGTGCAAGCTTGCAGAAGATATGTATGGGATTAGAAGCGGATGGCATATTGACAGGTGCTGGAAAGAAGATATGGAGATCGGATGCCTTGAGGTTAATCCTTAAAAATGAAAAATACATCGGAGATGCCCTCCTTCAGAAAACATACACAGTAGATTTTTTAGAAAAGAAACGTGTTCCCAATGATGGTTTGATGCCACAGTATTATGTAGAAAATAGTCACGAAGCCATTATTCCTCGAGATGTTTTTATGAGGGTTCAGGAAGAAATGCATCGAAGGGCTAACCTACATAGTGGCCGCCAGGGGAAGAAAAGAGTGTACTCTAGCAAATATGCTTTATCTAGTATTGTTTATTGCAGTAATTGCGGTGATATTTACCGGAGGATACAATGGAGGGCTCATGGGGAAAAATATACTGTTTGGAGATGCTGCAATAGAGTAGAAAATGGACCAGCTGCCTGCGATGCAGATGCGATTCTAGAAGAGGAGTTGCATGATGTGGTTGTGCAAGCAATCAATAGGACACTTAGCAAAAGGGAGAATATGAAGGTTGTATTGGCATCTAATATTGAGTCAGTGCTGACCGAGGTAAATGGTATTCCTTTGGGGACAATAGATTCTCAGCTTGAAGAATTACAGAATGAACTGATCAAGGTAGCCAATGCGAAAGGAAACTATGATAGTATTACAGATGAAATATATAGACTACGAGAACTGAAACAAAACGCAATGAAAAAAACTGCTGAATGCAAGGGAATAAGACTACGAGTTGAAGAGATGAGAAGATTTCTAGAGGAACAGGAAGTCGATATCACCGAATACGATGAACGGTTGACAAGACGGCTTATAAAAAGAATAACGGTTTATGATGACCACTATAGTGTTGAGTTTAAGTCTGGTATTAGCGTGGACATCCACAAGTAAATACAGTTTATAATAACTACACTTTTATTGTGTAGGAGTCAGAATGTAATTGAATTGTTTGATGATTATAAAGATGCGGCCGAAATAACTAATGTTATTTCGGCCGCGCTTATCTTTTAATTGTCAAATTTGTTCTTATCAAAGAAGTTTTTGCTTTTAAGTTTTCTCTTTTTATCCATGTATAGTTCTTTTTCTAACAAATAAATAAAACCCTGAGCTTCTGGAGATGTAGGATCTAAGATTGGAGTAAAATACTCTGTTGGTCTGGTGCCAGGTTCTACATTATATGCATTCTCTACATTGGGGTTAATCAGGTTAATATAGTCTACAAAATGCTGGCCATCTTTTTTAGGAAGAAATTGCAGAATATAACCAGATTCTTTAATTACTCTATTGACTATTCTTTTCCAGACTTCATCACCAAGATAGGTGTCATCATCATACTTTAGTTCGGAATTAATCATTTTCAATTCTATTGGAGTTACTCCACATAGGGTATGGTTAATAATAATTCTAGAAATAATATCTTCAATGGTAATCATACGGCACACCTTCCTTTTCTTTAAAATATCAGAAAATTCCCTTAACTAAATTGTAGCACCTTTTAATGGATTTTGCAATGAAATAGACGCAGTTTTAAAAATTCCCATTGCCGTTCTTTGTTAATATCATATTATGCTTATGTTTTACAGCACATGTACATATGGGTATTAGTGCGTAAGCGTAAAAACCGCATCCGTAAGGTTACCAGAAAAAAGAAAAAGACCGCGGTAAGGCGGTCAAGATTAAAAAACTTTTTAGTTTGCTGGGAAATGCTCGGATGCATTTTTCGGAATTAGTTGCGCAATTACAAGGGTGAATTAATCAACTTTAGGAGCAGGGTTTTGGGAGCAACGATTTTCAAACTATTGTCCAAGAATCTCACCAACTATTATGAAGTCTATTTGTGGTTACATGTAGTTGGACAGATAAAAAGCGTGCATACCAATGCATATAAACCGATAGTATACTATTATATAAGGGTTTCAGGTGTGCGAAGTTTGAGTGAGATATAAATGTTTGGCGAAATATTTTTGCGTGATGGCCCTCTCTGCCCATCGGCAATACCGATGCTATCAAGCCCCTTTAAAATACTAAATTATCAAAAATTCGTTTTGCCGCCTCCGCAATCATAGCGTCGTCAGATTTTGCGTTTTTTTCCGTGCGGCGCGACATTATCGCCATGACAATGGGTTTGCGATTGGGCGGATAAATCACGGCAATATCATTCCGCGCCCCATAATCGCCTGAACCGCTCTTGTCGATAACTTTCCAACCTTGCGGAGTTTCTGCCTTGATAAGCGTGTCGGTTATGGAATTGTCGCTCATCCAATCAATCAGCAGTTTTTTCTTGTCGTCGCTCAAAATATCGCCGAATATATAGACTTGCAAATTTTTTACCATCTGTCTCGGCGTGCTAGTATCACGATTATCTTTTGGATTGAAAAGATTAAGTTCAGGTTCATTTCGCGCAGGTTTGGTAGTTTTGTCGCCAATATTTTTAAGTGCCACCTTGAAATTTTCCACGCCGCCGATCTCCTGCAAAATTAAATTTGCCGCCGTGTTGTCACTCCACCTGAGCGATGCCGAACAAATTTCCGCCAGCGTCATGCCATCAGCAACATGGTCTTTGGTGATTGGCGCGTAGGACAAAATATCTTCCGCCGAAAACTTACGAATTTCATTCAAATCGGAGGTATTTTTTTGTCTTAGCAATTCTGCAGCCGTAAAAACTTTGTGTGTCGAGCAGTAGGAAAAACGCGTATCAGGTTTGTAGCAAATTTTTTTTCCATTCTCCATGTCAACGGCGTAAACACCAATCACGGCGTTATATTTATTTTCCAGATCAGCAAGATTTAATTTCTGCCGCGCTTGACAATCCTGAAGGCAGAAAACCATCAAGCCACAGATTATCAAAAACAAAAAACAAAATTTCTTCATAATAACCTCCTACTATCTGTTGAACGACCCGCCAAATTCAACGGGTCGTATTGGCTCAATAGAGCGTGATCATCAGCAATTAGCACTCTTATTGCCATTACTAATACATCACTTCATACAATCAAAGATGCAGTCACTTGCACCACAAACCAAACACGAGAGGTGCTACGTGATGTCTCAATTATACACCAGTCAGCCGACAGTTAACAGACTCCTGACGACTTTTTCTTCCTTGTTCCCATCTGCGACGAGACGGACGCGCCATCTGCTGGCGTGGTTACTCATTGCTCAACTGGCTCTGGAGTCGGCGCCGTCGGTGCGCTGCCTGTTCCGGCAGTTCCTATCGAAGCAGACGGACGCATCGCTCAACAGCTATTACCGCGCCCTTGGCAACGGCCTCGTCACGGATGCATCCATTCGCCAGGCCTTGGCGCTGCAGGCGCTTGCCATAGTGCCAGAGGCACTGCGGCAGGAGCCTATCCTGCTCAGCGTGGACGACACGTCCATTGCCAAGTGGGGCAAGCACTTCGACGGTGTAGGCATCCTGTACGACCACGCCAAACACGATGGCAAGTCCTATTTCAATGGGCATGCCTTCGTCAGCCTGACGATGAGCGTGCCGGTCCTCCATGAGACCGCAGGCAAGCAGCAGATCCGTTATATCGCGGTGCCGATTGGCTACGTCATGAGCAACGGCGAAGCCTCGAAGCTGACACTTGCCTGCCAGCTTCTCGATGAAGTCATGCCAATCCTTGAAAAACGCCAGGTCATCCTGCTCTTCGATAGCTGGTACGCCAAGCGCGAGTTGCTCGCACATGCTCTCAGCTATCCGAATCTCAATGTGACCTGCAATGCACGCCACGATACGGCCATGTTCGAGTTGCCGGATTCGACGGCAGGCCGTCGCGGCCGTCCACCAAAGTACGGTAAACGCTTGATGCTGGACGAGATTGCCAATGATCTCACGAATTACCTTTGCCGGATGGACAACTATTTTGTTGCTCACCGTCTGGTGAAAACGCGCATCTTTGGCGACCATACCGTCCATGCCTATGTGACGCTGAGCAAGAGTGGCTCGTACCGTCTCTTTTTCAGCACCATAGATCCGATGGCGCTGCACATGAGCATTGCTTGGCAGGAGAACAAAGGGCTCCGCAACACCAGCTCCAAGCATATGGCGATTTACCCGCTCAAGCTCTACAAGCTCCGCTGGGGCATTGAGACGAACTACTACGAGCAGAAGATGTTCTGGGAGCTCGGCAGCTACAAAGTTCGCACAAAGACTGCGATTGAGCATCTGCTGAACCTAACGAATTCCGGGCACGCTCTCATGAAGATCCTGCCGTATGAGGACGAGCGGCTGAACACCTACCGGGACAAGAGCCCGCAAGAGCTGCGGCACGCGCTAAGCCAGCAGATCCACAAGGAAGTATTTTTCGCCACTTTGGTGTCCAAAGCCCAAAGTAGCATAAATTCAAGCACATTGCTCAAGGCTTTGCAAGCATTGGCTTGGGGCGATGAGCAAGCGGCTTAAAAGCTGTAAACTGTTGCTATTATACTGAGCGTCGGATAATCTGGTGGCTTATTTGACGCTTAATGACAATAGAGTATCATTACGGCAACATGATGCCGGGAGTATTGATGTGAAGTACTTCTTTTGTTCCATCTGTCTTGGATATACAAATATAATAGTCTAATTTTCTAAAAACACCTTTAAATAGAATAGCTCCATCATGAACCCAGCGAGAAGAATACTCTATATCTCCTTTTCTAATATGCACTCTGGGCAAATACATACCCTTTTTTATAGAACTATGTGGAGCAATAACATCGTTAGGTAGTGCATTTGGATTACCAGCATCTTTATATTTTATACCATTTAAAAACGGAACACCTATACTATCTCCATCTAAGGTAACAGCACTATTTTTCCACTCTATAAAAACTAACTCATCGGTTGGATTCGTTATCTCTACGGTAAAACCAGTTAGAGCAACTGCTCGCTTTTTATCTCCATAAACTTTCTCTTTTGGGATACCATGATCAAAATATGGATCTAAGCATGCGCCAAGCCATTCAACTTTTATTCCGGATTTTGAATAATAAAACCTATCATAATTTGAAACAATATAGTTTTTAGAAGCCCATTCATAATCATCTTTCCATTTGCCTGCTGAACAGATTTCAAAGTAAGATAAAAAAGTAGTTACCAACAATACGCAAAATAATATTTTACGCACCTGATATACCTCCCCTCTAATAGTGTTGCTAAAAATGTTGTTTTACGTATTCGATATTGAGAGCGTTATTCCTTCTTTTAAGGATGAGTTTTTATGGGGAAATGTATAAACAAAGAAGCAGAAACTAATCACTGAGATGACTCAGAGAAGCGGTTCTGCTTTTAATAATTTGTAATTTGTCATTTTTTGTGGTTAACCATTTATCGTAAGCGTCAAATTAGAACCCCTAAAGCTATCCTAAAATAGAAATAATACCACCTCACGGCGGTTAAGATCAAAAAAGTATTTCGTCTTGTGGTTTGCTTGGTACTACTCGGTTGTATTTTTTCAGAAGCAGTTAGTCATGCCATCTACAAATTGCTTCCAGCTGCTTCCTTCCTTATTATCGTCAAAACTGCACACATAATAGAGAATGTTAAATTCTAAATGTGTTTCGCGATAGTAAATGACTGTATATGTTGAATCCAAAATGGCAGGATTAAAAAGATTAGTGTCGAATTATTAGGGCATATGATGCCATTATGATTTATTAGGAGGCTGCATATATGGTAGATGGAATCGAATTATTCAAGGAGCAGTACCCATCTCTTGAATCTTATTGGCGTTCTATCATCTTGTTTGGTAATAACGTTGCTTCTTATAAATTTGCTTTAGCAAAATCATTGCTGGAAATAGCACCTACAGGTAAGACAGAAATTACTCTTCAAGACTTGGCTGATCCATTTTCACGACACATTTGCGAACACATTGCACATTCTCCTAGGCAGGCCACGAGCAAAACGAGTAAGTTTCTCGAGGCCTGTAGGCTTTTCAACAATGGTGAGTTAACAAGGGAAGCCTTGTTGGATACTACAGTAAGATATGGTTTTAATAATGTAATTGATGCCTTTCATACAGTAAACGGTTCGTCGGTACCAACGCCTTTTTATATAAAGAATTATTCACAAACAAGTAAGAAAATAGTATTGACTGATGATGCTTTCAAACTCCTTGAAATCCCTTTTGTTGGTAATCTTAGTGCTGAGGCAGAATCACGTTGGAATTTGGTAGAGACTGCTTGGGAACTAGGTATCAACCGGAATTTGTTAAAAGTTCAATATGACGATAAGTCGAAAATTTTGTTTGTAGAGGAATCGTTTAGACGTAAGGATATAACTTCTTCTAGAGGTGCTTTAAATGGTTACCAGAAGGGAAAATGCTTCTATTGCTTTGATGATATAACAGTAAGTGACGATAGCACTAATACTTGTGATGTTGATCATTTCTTTCCACATATGCTACAGCCATTAATGCCTAATGTTAATCTAGATGGTGTATGGAATTTAGTGTTGGCGTGTCCTGATTGCAATAGGGGCGTAGGCGGTAAGTTTGCTTTGGTTCCAGCAACTAAGTATTTAGATAGATTACATAGAAGAAATGAATTCTTGATAAGTAGTCACCATCCTTTACGCGAAACCATCATTGCTCAGACAGGATTAACAGAGACTGCTAGAAGAGCGTTTTTAAACATGATTGACCAGGCATCAATAAATGCTCTCATTCATCGCTGGGAGATTCCCCAGAAGAAAGCAGCAACTTTTTAAGGGATAGATATAAAATGGATAACAATACTAAAGAAACTTTGGAATACTATAATCGAAATGCCATAAATTTTGTACATGGGACTGTTGATGTTGATTTCAGAGAAATGCAGGACGAGTTTTTATCCCGTGTTAAACCAGCTGGAATAATTTTAGATTTAGGTTGTGGTTCCGGTCGTGATAGCAAGTACTTCCTAAATCAAGGTTATGAAGTTGTGGCTGTTGATGGTTCAGAAGAAATTTGTAAGATTGCTAGTGAATATACAGGCCTTTGTGTAATTCATTCTACTTTCCAACATTATAGACCAGACAAAAAGTTTGATGGTATATGGGCGTGTGCCTCACTCTTGCATTTGTCTTTTGATGAAGTTGTGGAAGTAATGAATAGATTGTCCTTGTGCCTAAATAAGGGTGGGTGTTTCTATGTATCCTTTAAGTATGGAGAGTTTTCGGATATGCGTCATGGTCGTTATTTTACGGATATGACTAAAGAAACCTTTGCCCAATTGCTTGCCAATGTTGAAGGGTTGAAGATAGAACTTCAGAAGATAACTAGTGACGTTAGGGCAGACAGAGTTGATGAAAAGTGGCTAAACGTATATATGGAAAAAGTATAAGATTTGAAATCATCTACAATCGATGCATCGGAATACCTACTTATATAGGGAGTTTTTGCGTAAAAAAATGATTATATTAAGAAAAAACTAAATGCTTGGGGGTGTATTGGGTGGCAGACATGAAACAGATACATGAATTTGCTGTTAAATGGGGTGAGAAATTTCGAGATCCTAACATTGGTTATATAGAATTAGTTGATGATTATATGGCCGATGACTGTGCTTCCCTTGGTTTTAAGATGGACTGTGTCCATGCTTTTTCTGAGAAGTATGGAGAGGCATCAAACAAACATGATGCTTTAGTCAGAATTATTGATGAGGTTACAGATATTCCCTTGCTTGGTTCTGCTATCTATTCACAGTGGCGTTATTTTAACCATTGGGCATACAGTGGCGCAGAGATTTTGCAGCCAGAAAACAGAGCATGGTTCATTCTAGCATTAGACAGACTGGAGTATCTATCAAGGAAGAATATAGTTCAATCTAAGTTATGAGTATAATAATGTAGAAACTGGCAATTGTATGGTACATATTCCTGTTTACAGATCTGTGTATTTTATATAAGTTAATATTAATGCCTAGGAATAAATGGATTTATTTAGACATACCTTGATAATAACCAATATAGAAAATAAATCCATGCTATACGCTCAAGCCACGTTGAGTGCGTCACCCTGCTCACTAGGAGCTGAGCGACGCGGTGAGCAGCTGGTGCGCACCATGTGATAGCCGTCCAAGAATGCGAGCGAGAGCGAAGCATGATTGGAGACGGCGAACCGCTGAAACTGTGGTACTGTTAAACTGTGCTGATAAATTTGATTTGAGAGAAAGTGGTGGGGATATTGGTAAAAAACAAAGCCGAAATAACCATCCGTTCCAGCGCAGCGGAATATCTGACTTATGTTGCCTCTGTGGGGGACCAGCAGGACAGCATTGAGATGCGCTACGAAGATGAGAATATATGGCTGACACAGAAAGTGATGGCAACTTTGTATGATGTAGGTGTAAACACCATAAATTATCATATTAAAAAGATATTCGAGGATAGTGAATTACAGGAGGGTTCAGTTATTCGAAAATATCGAATAACTGCTGCTGATGGAAAAAGCTATAGCACAAATCACTATTCTTTGGAGATGATTATTGCAGTAGGATTTAAAGTCAATTCTGAGCGTGCAGTGCAGTTCCGTAAATGGGTAAATAAGATTGCCAAGGACTACACCATTAAAGGCTGGGTAATGGATGATGAACGCCTGAAACAAGGCACTTATCTGACGGATAAATACTTTGATGAACAGCTTGAACGTATCAGAGAAATTCGCGCAAGCGAAAGGAAGTTTTATCAGAAAATCACAGATATTTATGCTACTGCGATAGATTATGACAAAACCTCTGCAACAACGAAACGGTTTTACGCAACTATTCAGAACAAAATGCACTATGCAATTCACGGTCACACTGCAGCTGAATTGATTGTAGAACGCGCCGACCATCAAAAGGAACATATGGGACTTACTACATGGGCAGATGCTCCAGACGGCAAGATTAAGAAAAGTGATGTGACGATTGCAAAAAATTATCTGAGCGAAAATGAATTGCAGCAATTAAACCGTATGGTTACCGCATACTTGGATTTCGCAGAGAACATGACATTAAGGCATATTCCTCTTACTATGGAGGATTGGGAGAAGAGACTTAACAGTTTCATTGAAATGTTTGAATATGGTGTTTTACAGGATGCAGGGAAGGTGTCAGCAGCAATTGCAAAGCTGCATGCCGAAACTGAATTTGAAAAATATCGTGTCATTCAAGACAGATTATTTATGTCTGATTTTGATAAGTACATGTTGGAACTGGAAGAGAAAGCAAAAAATAATGGCTAGTCTCAGTGCGAGATTATGAAATATGACGAAGTGCTGAAACAGTGATTTTGATCTATGCAAACAGTTTGAATAGGGCCGCTTTACTGTTACTAGCGCTTGTTCGAATTCTTGCAAAAGTTCTTCGTAACCCATGAAGTGTTTTGTGGTTTGTCTAAGACTTGTATCAGGGGATTAAACTTTGCGTTAGTCTAAACCTCAAAAAATACTTCCATAATCGTTAATGTGTTTCAGTAGTCGTTAGTTTACTACGAACCAAAGAGAATATGGTAAAGCATTTTTTGCTAAGCTTTTTGTGCGAGCAAAAAAGCGACTGTTTCCCGCGCTTTGGTAAAGCGCGCCCCTTTCTTGTTACTTCTTTCGGGGACGAAATAAGTAAACATAAAGATTAAAGGCAAACCTTAGCGGTTATGAAAGATAAAACTTCGGTAGAAGCAGAAGTACGTGAGCTTGCTTCCAAATTGACAGCATAACAGTAAAACAGCATAAAGCTGCAAAAGGCGTTCTACATGACTGCGGTAGAACGCTTTTTATATAAACGCTCTCCGCATTCTCCCTGATTTATGCTATAATAAACTACAAGTATGTTTGCAGGAGGTTGCCATGTTTGCTGTTAATGTTGCGATAAATTTACCGGTAAAAAATTTATTCCGTCAGTTTACCTACAGTGTGCCGGAAGCACTGCAGTTTATAGACAGCGGCTGGCGTGTAGTTATTCCCTTCAGCGGCCAGAAGGTGGAAGGCTTTGTGGTGGAGCGTGTGTCGCTGCCTAGTGATGAAGTGCTGAGAAGTAAGCTGAAGCCGGTGGAGGCAGCCTTGGGCGATACTCCTTGGTTTGATAAGGAAATGCTGGCTACTGCCAAATGGATGGCAGATTATTATATGTGTTCGCTGGCAGAGGCGATGCGCCTTTTTGTGCCGGGAAAATCGAGCATTAAGCGGCGTGCCGTGCGTGATGCGCAGGGACGTTTGCTTTATTATGTTTATAATGAGCGTTTGCAGGAAAAAACTGTGTTGGCTTATCGTATCAATGCTGCAGGAAGGCAGGCGTTGGCTGAAGGAACGCTTGCCAAACGTGCCAAGGGGCAGCATGCTGCCCTGGGCGTACTGGCACAGGCTGCAGGAGCACTGAGCGTGAGCGAGTTGGCGCAGCAGGGTGTGAGCTCCGCGGTAGCGCGCGCTTTAGCGCAGAACGGTTTGGCGGACGCAGTGCAGAAGCGTGTGCTGCGCAACAGCTATAACACAGAGCAGGAGCGTGGCGAAAGCCTGCAGCTGACGGCAGAGCAGCAGGATGCCGCAGTAAAGATTAATCAGGCGATAGATGCGCAGCGTGCGCAGTCCTTTTTGCTGCAGGGCATTACGGGCAGCGGCAAGACGGAGGTTTACCTGCGTGCGGCGGCTCATGCTGTGGATGCAGGCTGGCAGGTGCTGATGCTGGTGCCGGAAATTGCGCTGACAGCGCAGCTGGTGAAGCGCTTTCAGGCATGGTTCGGCAGCGAGATTGCCGTGGCGCACAGTAAGCTATCGCAGAACGAAAGAGGCGACGTGTGGTACCGCATGCGCACAGGCAAGGCAAGGGTGCTGATTGGCGTGCGCAGTGCTGTGTTCGCTCCGTTTGAAAAGCTTGGCTTGGTGATTGTCGACGAGGAGCATGAGGGAAGCTACAAGGAGGAGGACCACCGTCCGCATTATAATGCACGTGATGTTGCCCGCACCCGCTGCCGCCTGACCGGCGCAGCTTTGGTGCTTGGCAGTGCGACGCCGGATTTATGCACTTATTATAAGGCACTGCAGGGCGAATGTACACATTTGCATCTTACGTCACGTCCTAATGGTGCTGCTTTGCCAAAGGTTGAGATCGTGGATATGCGCAAGGAACTGGAGGCGCGCAATTTCAGCGTGCTGTCGCGCGCGCTGCAGCAGGCGTTAGTGATGACGGCGGCGGCGGGGGAGCAGGCGATTGTCCTCCTAAACCGCCGTGGCTATTCTACCTTTGTGATGTGCCGCGACTGCGGCCAGACGATTACCTGTCCGCATTGCGCCGTAGCAATGGTTTACCACAAGAAGAACGAGGATTTGCGTTGCCATTACTGCGGTAACACGATGCCGCTGCCGCAGGAGTGCCCCAACTGTCATAGCCGCCGCATCAAATATTTCGGCAGCGGTACGCAGAAGGCCGAGGAACAGCTGCAGCAGCTGCCGGAGGTGCGTGTGTTGCGCATGGACCAGGATTCGACTGTGGCGAAGTTTGCGCATGCCGATATCCTGCGGCGCTTTGCCGACGGTGCGGCCAATGTGCTGATTGGTACGCAGATGGTGGCGAAGGGACATGATATTCCCAATGTAACGCTGGTGGGAGTACTGGCGGCGGACAGTACGCTGCATCTGCCGGATTACCGAGCGTCGGAGCGCGCCTTTTCGTTGCTGACGCAGGCAGCGGGGCGTGCGGGACGCGGTGACAGGCCGGGACATGTAATCTTCCAGACCTATGATCCGGATAACCCGATTCTGCAGCTGGCGGTGACGCAGGATTACGACACCTTTGCCAAGCGCGAGCTGCAGGAACGTCAGAACTATTTTTATCCGCCGTTCGCCCAGATGCTTAAGCTGCAGGTGGTGGATAAGGATGAGGGTGCAGGCCTGGCGCTGGCGCAGCAGGTTGTCTTCTATCTGCAGAGCTTAAAGCTGCAAGGCAAACTGGAGGATTTGTTGATTGCAGGACCGTTCCCCTCGCTGGTGGCAAAGGCCTATGACCTGTACCGTTTCAATGTGCTGTTGAAGGCGCAGGATTTGAGGGAAACAAAGGAAGCATTGCTGAACAGTGAATTCAAGGAAAAGCCTAATCTTTACTTTAATGTTGACCCTGTAAGTGTAATTTAACATGGTAAATGATTGTATAAAAACAGAGTTTGTGTTACAATATAGAAGATTTGACACTGCTAATACCGGTAGAATGTTGCAAAAAATCTGCCGGTGTCAGCAAATTGATTAATGGGAGTAATTGTTTATGAGCATGCAGATGGAATTTATCAAGGTGCTGCCGTCACCGCAGGCCTTAATGGAGGATTATCCGGTAAGTAAGGCTTCGAAGCTGCTGAAGCTGCAGCGTGACGAGGCTATAAAGAATATTTTTACAGGCAAGGATGACCGCTTTTTGTTGGTTATCGGTCCTTGCTCCAGCGATAATGAGGATGCTGTGCTGGACTATGTTTATCGTCTGGCCAAGCTGCAGGAAAAGGTACAGGATAAAATTTTTATCGTACCGCGTCTGTACACCAACAAGCCGCGTACTATCGGCGTAGGCTATAAGGGTATGCTGCACCAGCCTTCTCCCGAGGGTGAAGAGGATATGCTGGGTGGTATTATCGCTATCCGTAAAATGAACGTGCGCGTGGTAGAAGAAACCGGCCTGACCGGTGCAGAGGAAATTCTCTATCCCGAGGTTTTCCGCTATCTGTCCGATTTGCTGAGCTATGCCGCAGTTGGCGCGCGCTCCAGCGAGGACCAGCTCCACCGTATGATTGCCAGCGGCGTAGGCATTCCCGTTGGCATGAAGAATCCTACTAGCGGCGATTTGTCCGTTATGCTCAACAGTGTGGCGGCAGCGCAGCATGAGCAGGAATTTTTGTTCCGTGGCTGGGAGGTACGCACCAAGGGCAACCCGCTGGCGCATTCCATTTTGCGTGGTTATGTAGACCCCATCGGCAACAGTTTCCCCAACTACCATTATGAGGTGCTGAAAATCGTTATTGATATGTATGCGGAGCGTCAGCTGCAGAACCCGGCGATTATTGTGGATACCAACCACGCCAATTCCGGCAAAAAATATCTGGAGCAAATCCGCATTGCCAAGGATATTGTGCATTCCCGCAAGCTGAATGCTGATATCAACAGAATCGTCAAGGGCCTGATGATTGAAAGCTATATCGAGGACGGTGCTCAGGGCGTGCATGATGGCGTCTACGGCAAATCTATTACCGACCCCTGCCTGGGTTGGGAAAAGACGGAAAGACTGTTGCTTGACCTGGCGGAAGAACTGTAAACTGATAAGTATGAGCTGCTGTAGCGAAGGCTGCGGCAGCTTTTTTGCATGCAAAAAGACCACCTGCTTCAGCGGGCGGCCTTTAAAATATTTCAGCTATTAAAATGTTTCCAGCAGCTTGTAGCCACGTCCGATGAGGAAGGTGGCAGTTTCCGGCTCGTTGGTTTTGAAAACTACTACCGGCTTAACATTGTCGCGGTTAAAGGAAATGTAAAGGTAAGAAATGTCGATGTTGGCACCGTGGATAGCGGAAAGAATGCCGTCCAGGTAACCCGGAGTATCGTTCATCTCTACAGCAATAACCTTGTCCTGACGGCATTGATAGCCTTCTGCCTTCAGTACTTCGATAGCAGTTTCTGCCTTGTCCACAATCAGGCGCACGATGCCGAATTCCGCACTGTCGTTGGCCAGCATGGTGTAAATATTGATGTTGGCTTTAGCAAGAATGGTGGTGATTTTGAACAAACCACCCTCGTTGTTTTCGGTGAATAAAGAAATCTGGTTCAGCATATGTAAAAATCCTCCCTAAATTATCATAAAGCGGGCTGTACTGTTGTCAGTTTTTGCTTGCTTAATAAAAGATTATAGCACAAACTTTGATGAGAAGAAAGAGGCTTTTGTAAAGTTATCTTTACCTGACGCAAGCTATTGTGAAGTGAAAGAGGACAAAAATAATATTTAGCTTTGATTTGAACGCAGAAAAACAGCTTTGATTTGTGATAAATACAATGCTTGCTGAGTCTATTATTCTTTAATGTTTACGTGGTTATTGAGTTTAGGTTAAAACAAACAAAGATTACAAATTGCTTGATTTTTCTTGTAAAAGTGTTATAATATTGTTGATAACATATGAGCAAGTTTTGAAATGTTACTCATATAAATAAGCGGAGGTTGATAGTATGGGTATGAAGAAATTATTAGCAGTTTTATTCTCGGCTTTACTGCTTGTAGGCGTTGCAGGCTGCGGCGGCAACAATGCGCAACAGGGCGCGGTAACACAAAAGGTTATGAACGCCAAATCCAAGCAGGATTTTGAGCCTGTGACGGAAGTAAAGGAAGGACGCAAAAACGTCTATGCCGTACTTAAGGTTATGAAGGGTAACTATTGGGAAGAAGTTATCCGCGGCATTAAGGACGGCGCAGCTAAGGCTGACGTTAACGTTTATGTCGGCGGCGTTATGAAGGACGGCGATTGGGAGCTGCAACGCGATATGGTCAAGGAGCTTCCCGGCAAAAAAGCAGATGCAGTGATTCTTGCTCCGGCGGACAGCTCCAATATGACGGCAAGTGCGAAAACACTGCGCGAGCAGAAGTTGCCGGTATTTTTGGTTGATACTGCACTCAGCAGCAATGATTATGATGCAGCCTTCCTTACCGATAACTTGGAAGCTGGTGCCGAGGTTTGCCAGCAAATGGTAGAGCAGATGAAGGCTAGCGGCGTGAAGGAATCCGAGGAGGCAACGGTTCTGGTACATGTCAGCACCTTGGCCAGCACTACGATTTCCGACCGTCTGAACAGCATTATGGCAAACTGGGGTAAATTTGCTTCTGCAAGCTGGAAAATCGAACATGATTATATTATCAACTATGGTGATGAAGCGGGCGCATTTAAGCTGGTTACCGAAAAAATCAAAAACACTCATAATGTTAAAGGCATTATTGCCTGCAACAACGGCTCCACCAATGCAACCGTGGAGGCTGTAATGGCTGCAGGCCGCAAGGATATTGTCGTTACCGGTTTTGACCTTGGTAAAAAGACTTTGCTTGGCCTGGAGGACAAGAACTATAGTATCGCCGTTGCCGTACAGAATCAGTACAAAATGGGCTACGAGGCTGTGATGGCTGCCGCTGCTGCAGCAAAAGATGGCAGCAAGCCTGCACAGAAGCTGGTAAATACCGGTATCCGTATGGCAGATAAAAACAATTATAAAAAATAAATAACAAAAAAGCTTAAGAGCCTTCTGCTTCTGACGCAAAATTCGCCTGATGCAGAAGGCTTTTTAGTCTTTACTTAAATATATGAGGAAGCTTGTGCAGAGAATTTGTTTTTTCCTGTAGTAATGTGTTATAATGAACTATTGGAATAGATATAAGGAGGAACAAAAATGGCTAAGTTAAAAATAGTGATTGCCGGCGCTCCGGTGCTGCGTGAGGTGGCTCAACCGGTAGAGCGTATAGATAAAAAATTGCAGCGTCTGCTGCGTGATATGGCAGAAACAATGTATTCGGCCGACGGCGTAGGCCTGGCAGCACCGCAGGTGGGTGTAAGCAAGCGCGTAGTAGTTATCGACGTAGGCGAAGGCCTGTACGAGCTGATTAACCCTGAGATTGTTAAACGCGAGGGCAAGGTGCTGGGCAGCGAAGGCTGTCTTTCCGTGCCTGATTACGAAGGCGAGGTAGAACGCTCCGAATATGTGGAATGCGAATTCACCGACAAAACCGGCCAACGCATGTTGCTTTCCGCAAGCGGTCTGCTGGCTATTTGCATTCAGCATGAGCTGGACCATCTGGACGGCATTCTGTTCATCGACAAGGCTAAAACCATTTCGCCTAAGCAGAAGGAAAATCCCGAGGATGCTTTAAGATAAATCCTGACCGGGATACGAAAAAAAATAGAAAGATATACGGAGGAAAACAAATGCGTATAGTATTTATGGGAACGCCGGATTTCGCAGTAGGCAGTCTGCAGGCGCTGTGTGAAAGCGGCAAGCATGAAATTCTTGCGGTAGTAACTCAGCCGGATCGTCCGAAGGGACGCGGCAACAAGCTGCTGCAAACACCGGTTAAAGAATATGCGCTGGCGCAGGGCCTGACTGTTTACCAGCCGCAAAAGGTAAAAACTCCCGAATTTGTTGAGCTGCTGCACGAGCTGCAGCCGGAGCTGATTGTTGTAGCTGCTTTCGGCCAGTTCTTGAGCAAGGAAATTCTGGAGCTGCCGAAATACGGCTGCATTAACGTACACGCTTCCCTGCTGCCGAAGTATCGCGGTGCGGCGCCGATTCAGTATGCCATCATCAAGGGCGAAAAGGAATCGGGCGTAACGATTATGCAGATGGATATCGGCATGGATACCGGCGCAATGCTGGATAAGGTAGTAGTGCCTATCGAAGAAAATACCACGATGGGCGAGCTGCATTATGCTCTGCGTGAGCAGGGTGCGGCGCTGCTGCTGCAAGTTATCGACAAGATTGCGGCAGGTACTGCCGTTGCGGAACCGCAGGATAACGAACAGGCTACCTATGCAACACTTCTCGACCGCAGCATGGAGCATATCGACTGGAGCAAAACGGCACAGGAGGTACACAACCTTATCCGCGGCTTTAATCCTGCACCCAGCACCTTTACCAAGCTGCCGAACGGCAAGGGCCTGAAAATATGGGGCAGTAAAATGACTGACAAAAACAGCGCTGCTGCTGCCGGTACCGTTATCGAAACCGGCAAGCACAGCTTCTTTGTAGCTTGCGGTGAGGGAGTACTGGAAATCACCGAGGTACAGCCCGAATCTAAAAAACGTATGCCGGCGCAGGTTTTCCTGAACGGCCGCGGTGTACAGGAGGGCGATCTGCTTGCCTGAAGCAGGCTGTAAATTGAAGGAGTAATCTTTTAATGAACGAAGATAGTGTATTTAAGCCCAAAAAACGTATATTTATGGCCTTGACCTCCATTAGTGCCGTATTAGGTGCGCTGATGTTTTATGTGGTCTGGAAGGTAACCTTTCCGGGGCTTTATGAAATCAGCCGTTTCCTGCCGATAATTTTCGGCTTTTTCGGCGTACTGATCGTGCTGGCAATGCTCAGCGGCGTGCTGGGAATTGTCATGGCGCTATTGGGAATACCGGTGCTCAAAATTTTGTATTTTTGGGCGTGGAAGGCGATTAATATTCTCTTCCCCTTTGCGGTAGTACTGGGACGCTTGTTCAATATTCCCCGCGTCCGCATTGAGCAGTCCTTTATCGAGGTAAGCAACAATCTGGTGCTGCAGCATAAGGTGAAGGTGCCTGCCAACCGAATTATGATTTTAACACCGCATTGTATCCAGCTGGATACCTGCGTACATAAGATAACCCGTAATGTAGAGAACTGCCGTCAGTGCGGACGCTGCAGCGTAGGTGCTATGCTGGGGCTGGCGCACAAGTACGGTTGCCATTTTGCTGTGGCCACCGGTGGTACGCTGGCAAGGCAGATGGTTAAGCAGGCAAGGCCGAAAGCTATTGTGGCCGTGGCCTGTGAGCGTGACCTGACCAGCGGCATTCAGGATGTATTTCCGCTGCCGGTGCTGGGCGTTTTAAACGAGCGTCCCTTCGGTCCCTGCTTTAATACACGGGTAGATATCAATAAGCTGGAAGCAGCAATTTTAGCATTTATGGAAGATGATGAGGAAGAAACAAAGCATGCGGAAGGAACAAAAAGCAAATTATCCTGAGAGTGCCCGAGGAGCAGCGGCGCTTTTGGTGCGTATGGTGCTGGAGGACGGCGCTTATACGAATATCGCGCTGAACCAGTATCTGCGCGGCAGCAGACTGAGCGATCTTGACAGAAGGCTGGCAACGGAGCTGGTATACGGCACGGTAAAGGCCAGCGGTACGCTTGACTGGTATCTGGCGCAGTGTGTCAGCCGTCCGCTGGACAAGGTGGCCGGTGATATTCTGGCGATACTGCGCATCAGCACCTACCAGCTGCTGTATATGACGCGCATTCCTGCGTCGGCGGCAGTAAACGAGGCTGTGAAGCTGGCGCGCTCCGTGAGCCATGAGGGCAGCGCCAAGTTCGTCAACGGCGTTCTGCGCGGTCTGCTGCGTAAGCAGGAAGCAGGAGCATTCGTCCTGCCTGATACCGAAAAGCAGGATGCCGATTATCTGTCGCTGCAGTATTACCATCCGCGCTGGCTGGTGAAGCGCTGGCTGGGACCATGGGGACGCGGCGGTACCGAACGCCTGCTGGCGTTTGATAATACGGCTGCGCCGGTGTGCCTGCGTGTTAATACGCTGGTGACTACGCGCGACAAGCTGTTGGCGGATCTGACGGAAATGGGTGCGCAGGTGCATGCTTCCGAATGGAGTCCCTACGGCATTGTGGCAGAGCATCTGCCGTCGCTGCATACGCTTCTGGCAGCACTGCCTCAGCATTTTTATATTCAGGATGAAAGCTCTATGCTGGTAGCGCCGGTGCTGGCGCCGCAGCCCGGAATGCGCGTGCTGGATATGTGCAGCGCTCCCGGTGGCAAGGCAACGCACGTGGCACAGCTTATGCAGGATAAGGGCGAGGTTATCGCCTGCGACATCCACGAGCATAAGCTGGAGCTGATTGCCGAAAACGCTGCCCGTCTAGGCATGAAGAGCGTCAAAGCACTGCAGAACGATGCTCTGCAGCTGCGCAGCGAATGGCTGGGCGTGTTTGACAGAGTTTTGGTTGATGCACCCTGCTCCGGTCTGGGTGTGCTGCGTCGCCGTGCGGAAGCACGCTGGCGCAAGCAACGCAAGGATCTGAAGCTGTTCCCGCCGTTGCAGCTGGCAATTTTAAAGAATGCCGCACAGTATGTGAAGGACGGCGGCACGATGGTTTACAGCACCTGCACGATTGAGCAGAGCGAAAACCATTATCTGGTGGAAGAGTTTTTAACGCAGCATCCCGAATGGCAGCGCGTGGAATTCACACATCCGCTGACGGGTGAGCAGGTACAGGAGCTGCAGCTTCTGCCGCAGAATGACGGCATCGACGGCTTTTATATCTGTAAGCTGATGAAAAAGCAGTAATATAGAGGTAAGAGAATGCAAGATATTTTTGCTTTACCAATAGAAGAATTACAGGATTTGTTTGTGGCAGCAGGACTGAAAAAGTTCCGTGCCAAGCAGGTATTTCAATGGCTGTACCAAAAGTCGGTCTTTGATTTTACCGCTATGCACAACCTGAGCAAGGCCGATATTGCCGTGCTGCAGGAAAAATTCACCGTGTTGCCGCACAGTCTGGAAATTTTGCGTGAGCAGAATTCCTCCGACGGCATGACGAGTAAGCTGCTTTTGGGCTTGCCGGACGGCAATTCGGTAGAAACGGTTCTGATGCACCATGATTACGGCTACAGCGTGTGCGTTTCCAGCCAGGTCGGCTGCGATATGCACTGCGCTTTCTGTGCCAGCGGCCTGAAGGGTGCTGTACGCAACCTGACGGCGGCAGAAATCGTGGCGCAGGTTTACCTGTTCAACGAGCGTCTGCGTGAGCAGGGAGCAATGGTGAGCAGAGTGGTGGTCATGGGCAGCGGTGAACCGATGCTGAATTTTGACAGCGTTTTGCAGGCGCTGGATTTTCTGCATCGCGAGGACACCTGCAACATGAGCTACCGTAATATGACGCTTTCCACCTGCAGCATCATTCCGGGTATTAAACGCCTGGAGGAGCAGGGCAAGCCGATAAATCTGGCAATTTCACTGCACGCAGTCAAAAACGAGCTGCGTACGGCGCTGATGCCTGTCAACAAGGGTTATCCCTTCGTGGATGTGCTGACAGCTGCCGAAAGCTACAGCAAAGCCAGCGGCAGGCAGATAACATATGAATATATTCTGTTGAAGGGAAAAAATGACAGTCCGCAGGACGCGGAGCTTTTGAGCAATTACCTGCGCTATAAGCAGGCATCCGTTAATCTGATACCGGCCAACCCGGTACCGGAGCAGGGCTTTGAGCGCCCGTCCAAAGCGGCAGTAGAACGCTTTTTGCGCATCCTGCAGAAAAACAGGATTAACGCTACCGTTCGTAAGGAGATGGGCAAGGATATTGATGCGGCCTGCGGTCAGCTGCGGGCTAAATTTGCCAAGGAACAGGAGCAAAAATAATGCAGGTAATCAGCAGAACCCATGTGGGCCTGGTCAGAGAGAATAATGAAGATGCGCTGCTGGTGCGTGAGCCCTCTCTTTTTGCCGTTGCCGACGGCATGGGAGGCTATGCGGCAGGAGAAATTGCCAGCAGGTCTACTATTAAAGCCTTTGAGGCTGCAACACATAGCCTGCGCCATGAGCAGAAGGAACAGAATATCCGTAAGGTTATGCTGGAGGCCTTTGACAAGGCTAATACGCACGTTTTTAAAATGGCGGTGAGCAATGAAAGCTATTCCGGCATGGGAACGACGATGACGGCGCTTTATCTGCCGGGGGATGGGCACGGCTACTGCTGCCATGTAGGCGACAGCAGATTGTATCTGTTCCGCAACGACAAGCTGGAGCAGCTGACGCATGACCATACACTGGTAGCGGATTTAAAGGAACAGGGAAAAATTACGGACGAGGAAGCCTTTGTACATCCGCAGCGTAATATTTTGCTGCAAGCCCTGGGTGTCGAGGAAACAGTTAATGCTGATTTCTTCAGCTTCCGTCTGCAGGAGGGTGACAGGCTGCTGCTGTGCAGCGATGGTCTGTCCGACATGCTGCGTGCAGCCGAAATCAGCCGGATTATCGGCTGTGCCGATCCGGAGCAGGCTGCTGACAAACTGCTGGAGCAGAGCCTGGACAACGGCGGACGCGATAATGTGTCTCTGATTCTGATTGATTTAACTACGCAGGGGGAGGAAAGCTGTAATGGATAAAAATGGCAAGACCATCTTGAACGGACGCTATGAGATTATTCGTCCGATTGGCTATGGCGGTATGGCCGAAGTCTTTTTGGCCCACGACCAGCTTTTGGACCGTAATGTAGCCGTGAAAATGCTGCGCGACCAGTTCCTGGGGGACAATGAGCTGCTGGAGCAGTTCCGCAGAGAAGCAAAATCCGCGGCGCGTCTGGTGCATCCGTATATTATCAATATCTATGATGTTGTATCGGAAGGCAGCAATCAGTATATAGTTATGGAATATGTTGACGGTGTTACTCTGAAGGAGTATATGCAGGAGCATAAGCTGAGCCTGAATACTGTGCTGGAAATCGCTGTGCGACTTGCCGATGCACTGCAGCATGCTCACAGCCATAACATTATTCACTGTGACATCAAGCCGCAGAATATTTTAATTGACAAAAATATGAATCCGAAAATCGCTGATTTCGGCATTGCCAAAATGGTCACGAACCAGACGATGGTTTATTCCAAATCAGTGATGGGTTCTGTGCATTATATTTCTCCGGAGCAGGCCTGCGGCGGTAAGATTACTGCCAGCAGCGATGTCTATTCTTTGGGTATAGTGCTCTTCGAAATGCTTACGGGTGAGGTTCCCTACGTCGGCACAACGGCGGTTTCGGTTGCTATGATGCATGTAGAAAAGCCTGTGCCGCAGCTGAAGGACTATATGGAAAATGTTCCCGAGGGCATGCAGGAGATTATGGACAAGGCGTTGGCAAAGCGTTGTGAGGACAGATATGCTAACGCCGGACAGATGCGACGCGATTTGCTGAACCTGAAGATGAAGCTCTTCCCGTTCAGCAGCGAGGACTATCATCAGGAGCTGGGCGCGGTGAAGCCTAACGGCAATGTTGTCGATAACCGTGATGACGGTGCTACGGTAATTATGAAGCCGGTACGCAGTGAGCTGCCGCCGAAGCAGGTAACTCCGGCTGTAACAGAAGAGCCGGAAAAAATTCAGGAAAAGCAGGAAGCAATGCCTTCCGGAAAAACAGGGGATGAAAAACCAGTGGTTAAGAAAAAGCTGAATTATACCAAACTGATAGTAATGATTACTGCTGCTGTAGTAGCAATTTCGCTGGTAGCGCACTTTATCTTCAACCGCAATCTGGCGGAAATTGCAGTGCCTAATGTTACCAATATGACGGTAGTAGAAGCACAGAAGCTGCTGGAGGAAAAGCAGTTTAAGGTAGAGCTGGAGGAAAAATACGGCGATCCTGATAAGTTTAAGCCCGGTACTGTTATGGAGCAGTCCCCGAAGGCCGGCGAAAAACGTAAGCAGGGCAGCCTTATTATCCTGACCATCTGTAAGGGCGCGGAGCTGAAGGCTGTGCCTGATGTTACAGGCATGTCGCTGTCGAAGGCGGAGCAGCAGCTGGCGGATGCAGGCTTTAAGGTCGGTAAGGTGACGCGCAAGCATATGGACGGCGGTAAAATCGGCGCTGTTCTCAGCCAGTCGCCGAAGGGCCTGGACAAGGCTCCCAAAGGAACTGCCATCGATTTGGTAATCAACGAAGGCGACAAGCCGGTTCCGAATATTATCGGCAAATCCATTGACGAAGCTAAGGGCATGCTGGAGCAGGCAGGTCTGAAGCTGGGTGAAATCAAAAAGGTTCAGGATGCCAGCGCCAAGAAGAATATAGTTCTAGCCTGCAACCCTGGTGTAGGCAGTAACCTTAACGACGGCGCGGCTGTAGCGATTACCGTAGCTGCCGGCGGCGATAAGAAGAGCGCCTACGTTGACTTTGTCGTACCGAGCGGTAAACCTGCCAACGTACGCATTGTGCTGACGGATGACAACGGCACGGCAACGCTGTACAGCGGTACACAAAACGGCAGCGTGCGTCTGCGTCAGAAGGTGGAATATGCAGGCAATGCCAAGGTACAGTTCATCTGTGACGGCAAGCTCATTTCCGAAAGGAACCTGTAAACATGGCAGAGCTGCAGGGCAGAGTCCTGAAAAATTATAACGGCTATTATTACCTGAAGGTTGAGGGCGAAAGCGAGCTCTATACCTGTAAGGTAAAGGGGAAAATGAAGAAAAACCGTTTTTCGCTGGCAACAGGCGATATCGCCGGCTTTGAGGTAAGCAGCAGCGAAAAACGCGAGGGGATGATTACCGGCGTGCTGCCGCGTAGAAACTTTCTGCCACGCCCTACGCTGGCTAACCTGGATTTGTTTGTGGCAGCCTTTGCCTGTGCTGCGCCGGATTTCAGCTTTCTGCTGGCAGATAAACTGCTGGCGTTGGCAGAGCTGGCGAAAATTCCTGCAATTTTGGTGCTCAACAAGGAGGATAATGCTCCTGCGGGCCTGATTGAGCAGGTGAAGGCTGTTTATGAGCCTATCGGTTACGAGGTTTATACTCTGTCGGTACAGAACGGCACCGGCGTGGAGGCTCTGCGTGAGCGTCTGCGTGGTAAAATCTGCGCTTTTGGCGGACCTTCGGGCGTAGGCAAATCGTCTACCATCAACGCTATCGACAGCAGCGTTGACCTGCGCACGGGCGAGGTTAGCGAAAAAATCGGCCGTGGCAAGCATACTACACGCTATGCACAGCTGCTGCCGTTTGACGAAGGCTATATTGCGGACACTCCGGGCTTCGGCAATCTGCTGCTGGAGGGCCTGACAGCCGAAATGGTGCTGGCCTCCTTCCGTGAGTTTGCCGATTATGAGGCAGGCTGCAGGTTCTGTCCCTGCACGCATACGCATGAGCCTGTCTGCGGTGTAAAGGATGCTGTGGCTGCAGGAAAGATTTCTGCCAGCCGTTATGAATCATATTTGACAATGTTAGCAGAGGTAAAACTCCTGCAAGAGAAAGAGGGAAGAAAATGATGATTAAAGTTGCTCCATCAATTTTATCTGCCGATTTTGCATATCTGGCGGACGAAATCAAAAAAATTGAAGCTGCCGGTGCCGACTGGGTACACATCGATGTTATGGACGGCCAGTTTGTACCTAACCTGACCTTCGGTGCTCCTGTAGTGAAAAAAATCCGTAAGGTAACCGACCTGTTTTTCGACTGCCATCTGATGGTAGAAAATCCGGAAAAATACATTGCCGATTTCAAGGCTGCCGGTGCCGACCAGATTGTTGTGCATGTAGAAACCACCAAGCATCTGCACCGCTGCATCCAGCAGATTAAGGCTGAGGGCATGAAAGCGGGCGTTGCGCTGAACCCTGCTACCAGCCTGAGTACGGTAGAAGAAATTCTGCCTTATGTTGATATGGTACTGCTGATGACCGTTAACCCCGGCTTCGGCGGCCAAAGCTTTATTGAAGGCGTAGTGCCGAAGATTGAGCGCCTGCATGCAATGATTACCGAGCGTGGACTGAACGTGGATATTCAGGTTGACGGCGGCGTTAACGCCGAAACCTCCAAGCTGGTGAAGGCTGCCGGTGCCAACGTATTGGTAGCAGGCTCCTATGTTTACGGTGCTGAGGATACCGCTGCCGCTATTGCCAGCCTGAAATAGTATTCAGTGATTAGTGAACAGTAAATAGTGTTCGGAGAATAAGAAAAACCGTCCTTTCCCGTTATCTGCAGAATCGCAGACTGGAAAGGACGGTTTTGTTTTGCTTTTGGTGTTATTTTTTTTCGCTATCGTTGGCTTTTTGCCAGATATACCACACTGCGAGCGAGCGCCAGGGACGCCAGCTTTCTGTTAGTGTATTGATTTTGCCGCGTTTGGGGATGTCGCTAAGATTGAGCATTTTCTGCAGCTCTTTTTTGAAGATGAAGTCAGCGCTGGGAACAACGTCCGTGCGACACAGGGCCAGCAGCAGAAACATTTCGATAGTCCATTGGCCGAGGCCGCGGATTTGCATCAGCTGCTTGGTAATCTGGCTGTCGGTCATATCGTCGAACTTATCCATAGTTACGCTGCCGTTGATCACTGCTTCGGCAAAGCTGCGCAGGTAATCTATCTTTTGCTTAACAAGACCGATACTGAGCAGGTCCTCGGCGGAAGCAGCAAGTACTGCCTGCGGCGTAATAGGATTGCCGGTGAGGCCTTCGAGCTTTTTCATCAGCTGTTGGCTGACATCAGGCGGCAGCTGTTGGGCAATAATACCGGTCAGTAATATAGTAAAATAAACCTCTTTAGATTTTGGTTTTAACGGACAGGGCGAATAACGGTCAACTAACGGGGCGAGCTCTGGAACGTTTTCACGCAGATAGCGGTCACCGACGGACCAATCTGGGGTTTGGCACATAAGCATCCTCCTTTTATTTACTTCATTACAATATTATAATACGAAAACGGCGGTTAGACAAACGAAAAAATGCGAAATAATAGCAATAAAAGCAGTTTTCTATGAACGAAGTCGTTTGGATTTGCTTTTTCTTTAAATCATGAAGAAAAATAAAAAACGGCGGCAACGCAGATTAATATTTGCACTTTTTTCTTCAAAGCTGTATAATTAATCTGATTGACAATCTATATTTGTAATTAAAATGTAAGGAGACGATGAAATGTCTGAAGTCAGAGTAAGATTTGCTCCCAGTCCTACTGGGTATTTACATATTGGTGGTGCGCGTACTGCGCTGTTTAACTGGCTGTTTGCCCGCAAAATGGGCGGCAAGCTGATTCTGCGTATCGAGGATACCGATATTGAACGCCTGAAAGAGGATTCCGTAAGCCAAATCCTTACCAGCCTGAAATGGTTGGGCATCAATTGGGATGAAGGCCCGGAGGCCGGCGGCGAATACGGTCCTTACTATCAGTCCGAGCGCTTTGATATTTACAAAAAATATGCTCAGCAGCTGCTGGACGAAGGCAAAGCATACTACTGCTTCTGCACTACCGAGGATCTGGCTGCACAACGTGAAAAACAACGCGCTGCTAAGCAACCGTTCCGCTATGCACGTACCTGCCGTGATATTCCGGCAGAGGAGGCTAAAGCACGCATCGCTGCAGGCGAACCGTATTCCATCCGTATCAAGATTCCTGCCGAAGGCAGTATCACCGTGCATGATCTGATTCATGGCGAAGTTACCTTTAACATGGACCAGTTTGATGATTTCGTAATTGTAAAATCCAACGGTATTCCTACCTATAACTTCGCTGTTTGTGTCGATGACCATCTGATGGGCATGACTCACGTACTGCGCGCTGAGGAGCATCTTTCCAACACTCCGAAGCAGCTGCTGGTTTACGAAGCACTGGGCTGGGAACCGCCTAAGTTCGGTCATATGCCGATGATTCTGGCTATGGATCGTTCCAAGCTGAGTAAACGTCATGGTGCAACCTCTGTTGAAGAATTCCGCAGCCAAGGCTATCTGCCGGAAGCTATCATCAACTATCTGACTCTGCTTGGTTGGGGCCCCGGCGATGAACGTGAAATCTTCACTCTGGAAGAAACCGTTAAGCTGTTTGAGCTGGAGCAGATGAGCAAAAAGGCTGCTATTTATGACACCAAAAAGCTCACCTGGATGAACGGCCAATATCTGTCCGAGCTGCCGCTGGAAAAAATTCTGCCGGATGCTAAGCCCTTCTTCGTTAAAGATGGCCTGGTAACCGAAGAATGGTTCAACGATGCTGCCAACGAAGCATACTTTGAAAAGCTCGTAGACGTTGTACGTGTACGCGTTAAAACTCTGCAGGAGGTTGCCGATGCTTCAACATACTTCTTCAAGGATGTTGAAGAATATGATGAAAAGGGTGTAGCTAAGCACTTCAAGGCAGAAAATATTCCTGTACTGGAGCAGTGCATTGCAGCAATTAAGGCTGATGATGTATATGACCTGGCTTCTACCGAAGCAGCATACAATAAGATTGCTGCCGACAACGGTCTGGCTCTGGGCAAGGTTATCCATCCGACTCGTCTGGCTCTGACCGGACGCACCGTAAGCCCCGGTATGTTTGACGTTATGGTTCTGCTGGGCAAGGAAAGAACTTTGGCACGTCTGGAAAAGGCTGTTGAGTTCATTAAAAGTTTATGATTGTAAAATAGCGATTGGCGGCTAGTTTTAGCGCGATTGCTTTAATTAAGCAGGAGGGCTTTTCTTCCTGCTTAATTTTTACCAAGAGATTCAAGGCTTGGAACATTGTTTTTGGAAAGGAGCTGCAGGCTATGAAAATCCTGTTGACAACATTATTATGCTTATGCTTATCTCTGCCGGTTCTGGCAGACCAGCAGACTACGGTGCTTACCGAACAGACCTCTGTCGGCAAGGCAACGGCAATGCTGCCCTACATCGACGGCAGTAATTCCGCAGAGCTGGAAAAACAGGCCAACGCTTTGGTACGCGACGCTGCAGCTAAGCTGGTCAAGGAGGTAGGCGGTCAGGGAAGTGTAACCTATAAGGTGATGCTGAACCGTCCTAGCCTGGTAAGCCTGCTGCTGGAGGCAGACAACGGCGGACGCAAGGCGTACACCGGACTGAATCTTGATCTGACAACCGGCAAGGAGTTCGAGGTTACGTATTTCTTTGTAGATAACGATAACGTAAAAAATGCTTTGGGCAATTATGATAACGTGCTTTTCGGCGAAGAGGGCTTGTTTGTGCGCAGCAAGAAAAATGCTGCCTACAGTAGCTTTGTACCCTACAGGGATGTAGTTACCTCCCTGCGCATCGGCGAAGCGGGACGCCTGCTGCAGCTGGCGAAAATTACCGATAAGGCTGCAGGCAAAACACTGCGTCTGCCTGCAAGCGGACTTATGGCGTTGAAGCTGGACAGCAATCCTTCCACCGGCTACGGCTGGCAATTCAGCTGCAGCTCACCGGCAGTAAGCAAGGTAGGCAGCTCGTTTACCATTCCGCGCGCTGATGAGGAAAGAATGGGTGCGCCCGGCGTTGAAATTCTGGTGCTGGCGGTTACTAAGCCCGGTACCTACAATATCCGCATGGATTACAAGCGCTCTTGGGAAAAAATGAGCCTGCAAAGCTTTAACTTTATCGTTATCGCAGAATAAGCTAGAGGATGTGTTTATGGAAAAAGCATCAGTTTCTGTAAAAATATATAATAGTACCTATGCATTAACGACCTCTGCTTCCGAAGAACAGGTGCTGAAAATAGCAGCAGAGGTAGACAGAAGAATGCAGGAGCTGGCAGAAAGCAAAAAGCTGCTGCAGACAGATAAAATAGCCATCTGGACGGCGCTCGACCTGGCTGCAGACAGACTGGAGCTGCAGGAAAAATACGCTGCGCTGCAGCAGGAAATGCAGCAGCAATCTGTGGCGGCGGAGCAGAAAATGCAGGAAAAATGCGCTGCGATGGAGCAGGAGCTGCAGCAAAAGTGCGCAGCAGCGGAGCAGAAAATACAGGAAAAATATGCTGCGCTCGAGCAGGAAATGCAGCAAAGAAATGCTGTGCTGGTAGAAGAGCTGCAAAGCCTGCAGGCCAGATACGACAGACTGCTGGCAGCAGTGCGTGAAAGGTAGATAACATATGGAAAAGAAAACAATAGAACTGCTTGCTCCCGCAGGCAGCTGGGAAGCATTGGAGGCAGCGGTAAACGCCGGCGCCGATGCTGTATATATGGGCGGTAAAGCCTTTGGCGCACGTGCCTATGCCAGCAATTTTGATGAAGAGGAAATGGCTAAGGCGGTGTATTTTGCGCATATGCACCATGTGCGCCTGTATATTACCGTCAATACGTTGGTTGATGACAGCGAGCTGGAGGCTTTATCCGCTTACCTGCTGTTTTTGAATAACGTAGGCGTAGACGGACTTATTGTGCAGGACTTGGGCGTTATACGTCTGGCGCAGAAAATTGTGCCGGAGCTGCCGCTGCATGCCAGCACGCAGATGAGCATTACCAACAGCAGCGGTGTAGACTTTGCTATGGGCGCAGGCATGGAGCGCAGCGTATTGGCGCGCGAGCTGAGCCTGAAGGAAATCGGTGCAGCCTGCAGCCGCGGCAGTGAAATCGAAACCTTTATTCACGGTGCTCTGTGCGTATGCTACAGCGGACAATGCCTGATGAGCAGTCTTATCGGCGGCCGCAGCGGTAACCGCGGACGCTGTGCCCAGCCTTGCCGTTTACCGTATAAGCTGCTCAACGCGAAGGATGAAGATATGCTGCAGGGCAAGGATGCAGGCCAGTATCTGCTGAGCCCGAAGGATATGAATACCTTGAGCATTCTGCCGCAGCTGATTGACGCAGGCGTTGTGTCCTACAAAATCGAAGGACGCATGAAGCGCCCGGAATATGTTGCGGTAGTAGTAGATGCTTACCGCCGGGCGATTGACAGCTATCTTGCCGGTGACTATAACGTGCCGGAAGAAGATTTGGCGAATATCGAGCAAATCTTCAATCGTGACTTTACCACCGCTTATTTGGAGCGTCGTCCCGGTCGCACAATGATGAGCGACCGCCGTCCCAACAACCGCGGTGTGCTTATCGGCCGTGTAGCTAAGCTGGATAAAAACCGCAATAAGGCAGTTATCAAGCTGGATAAGGAGCTGCATCTGGGTGACGGACTGGAATTCTGGGTAAGCGTAGGCGGACGTGTAGGCACAACCGTTACGGATATGCTGTGCGGCGGCAATAGCGTGCAGAGCGCGGCCCCTGGCCGGCAGGTAACGATTGACGTGCCTAACGGTGTACGCTTGAATGACCGTGTTTTCCGTACTCTCGACAGCAGACTGATGAGCTATGCGCAGCAGTTCTTCGGACCGGACGCAAAAAAACGTATTCCGGTAGATGCCGTAGTTACTGCACGTCTGGGCGAGCCTATGACCGTTACGCTGACGGATGATGAAGGCAACGTCGGCTACGGCGAAACCGATTTTATCGTAGAGGCAGCACGCAAGCGTGCGCTGGATGAGGCCGGTGTGCGCAAGCAGCTGGACCGCCTCGGTACGACCGAATATTTCCTGAACAGCCTGTGCTTTGAGCATGACGAAAATGTCATGGTGCCGATGAGCGAAATGAACGAAGCACGCCGTATGGCATGCGAGGCACTGGATGCAGCGCGTCTGAATGCCTTCGCACCGGCGCGCACAGCGGTGTACAGCTTCAGCGAGCAATTAGTGCCGCAGGCACATAAGGCCAAGCAGCATGAATCCGTTCTGGTAGTGCATTGCGACAGCGTTGAGAAGGTCAATGCTGCGCTGCAGGCAGGTGCTGAACGCATTCTCTTCGGCGGTGACTGCTTTAACCATCAGCTGCCGTCCGAGGCGGATTATGCCAAGGCTGCCAAGCTGGTGCGCAAGGCAGGCCGTCAGCTGGCCTTTGCTACACCGCGTATCATCAAGGAAGCACAGCTGGCATATTTCGACAAGCTCTTTACCCTGTGGGAGGAGATGCAGCCTGATTTTGTTTATATCAACAACAACGGCTTGTGGCCTTTGGCGAAGAAGCATGCTGCGCTTAATTTGGTAGCAGATATGTCTTTGAACATCTTCAACAGCCAGACACTGCAGTTCTGGCAGGAACAGGGCGCTGCAGGTGCAGTGCTCAGCCCCGAGCTGACCATGGCGCAGGTAGAGCATCTTGTGAGCGTCAGCCCGTTGCCGTTGGAGTGCATGATTCAGGGACGTTTGGAAATGATGGTTTCCGAATACTGTGTAGGCGGCAGCTTCCTGGGTGCGCTGGATAAGGGTGCCTGCAAGTTTAACTGTGCAGAGCCTTTGTTCTTGGGTGACCGCAAGGATGCACGCTTCCCGATTGTTACGGACCAGTTCTGCCGCATGCATATTCTGAATGCGCATGAGCTTTCGATGACTGCCAATGTGCAGCACATGGCGGAAGCAGGCGTAGCGGCGCTGAGAATTGACGGCCGTGATTACGATGCGGCACGTCTGGGCGAACTTGTGGCGCTGTACCGCAAGATTCTCGGCGGTGCGGTGGAGGCACCGGAAAATCTGCCGGGTACTACAAGAGGCCACTATTTCAGAGGCGTAATGTAAAAGCAAATGTCAGCTTGCGAAGCTGAATAAATTGAATAAGCCAAGGCCCCTGTCGGAAATCGCCGGCAGGGGCTTTTTGTCGCATGTACAATTTGTTTGGCCAAGCAATTTTATATGCTTAATTATAAAAATCAGAGATAGTTTTCAGGCTATAGCAATCATATGCAACAGAAAAATTTACCTGCATCTTTCCGTTCCTGCCCAATCTATGATATAATACTAAAGTTATAGAGAAAAAAGACCTTATGGTCAGAAGATAAATTTTAGAGGAAAAGAGGAATGTGAAATGACAAATGGATTTGCAGCCTTAAAGGTTTGTGCCCACACCGTAGAGCAGCTTCAGAAAATGGGCATTAAAAAGCCGATGCCGGTACAGGAGCAGGCTATACCGGCGCTGTTTGCCGGACGTGATGTAATCGCCCGTGCGCAGACAGGCACTGGCAAAACACTGGCGTTCTTAGTGCCGCTGGCAGAAAAAATCGATACTGCCAAAAGCTATGTGCAGGCTTTGGTAATTACGCCTACGCGCGAGCTGGCGCAGCAGATTGCCACCGAAATGAAAAAAATCCTGGGCGAAAGCGATATCAAAGTGCTGGCTGTTACCGGCGGACGCGATTTCGAAACGCAAAAATATAAGCTGGAGGGACGCAGCCATGTGCTGATCGGTACTCCCGGCCGTCTTTTGGACCACATCCGCAAGGGCAACACCGACCTTGGCGGTGTGCGCTATCTGGTACTGGACGAGGTTGACGAAATGCTGCAGCAGGGCTTTATGGATGAAGCGCTGGAGCTGATTGCTATGACCGCGCCGGAGCATCAGACGATGCTTTGCTCCGCAACTCTGTCGGAAGAAGTGCGCAAGCTGGGACGCAAGCTGACGAAAAACTGCGCGCTCATTGATATCAACCCGGATCAGGCTACAGTTGAGAAAATCAAACAGGTTTGCCTGAAAACAACCGATGAATACAAGAATAAGGCTGTGGCAGCGCTCATTGACCGCCTGAACCCGTATCTGATGATTGTTTTCTGCATGAGCAAGGAGCGCACTAAGGAGTTGGGCGACTGGCTGGGCATGCAGGGCTATAACGTTGATGTGCTGCATGGCGAAATGTCTCCTGCAAAGCGCAAAACTGTTATGAAGGCCTTCCGTGATGCTAAGATTCAGATTCTGGTTGCCAGCGACCTGGCTGCCCGCGGTTTGGACGTTGAGGGTGTAACCCATGTTGTAAACTACGATATTCCGCATGATGTCGACTGGTATGTTCACCGCATCGGCCGTACAGGCCGTGCAGGCAATGAGGGCGAAGCAATTACGCTTTATACTGCCGACGAGGTTAAATGGCTGCGTAATATCGAAACCAAGCTGGGTATTTTGATGGAACGCCAAAATCTGGAGGGTGGTGTTGTGGCACGCCGCGTCGCTGTGGCTGCCAAAAAGAAAAAGTCCGCAGGACCTAAGCGCGGACGCAATTCCGTTGTTGATAAGCGCAAGGCTCCCAAAACCGGCAGTAACCGCCGTCAGGGTGCTAAAAAAGGCAAATAAGCCTGCTTAGAATTTTTAATAATAATTATGGATGCTTCTCTTGCTTTACAGAGAGGCATCCATTTTTTCTTATGCCGTAGAAGAATGTAACTTATGAGCCAATGTGCATTTTTTCTCTTTTCAAGTATAGAAAAAATATGGTAAAATATAATGGAATAAGTATGCAATAAAAAAAGAACAGGAGGGCAGTATATGTTGACAATTCGTGAATATAAGCAGGCAACAACTCTGGAGGAGGCGTGGCAGCTGAACCAGAAGCGCCCTAACCGCTTGCTTGGCGGTATGCTGTGGATGCGCCTGAGCAAGAGCAATGTGCAGACAGCTATTGATTTGTCGGCTTTAGGCCTGGATACAATAGAGGAAACAGAAACGGAATTCCGCATCGGTGCGATGGTGAGCTTGCGCCAACTGGAGCTGCATGAAGGCTTTACCGCCTACAGTGAGGGAGCAAATAAGGAGGCGCTGCGCCATATTGTAGGTGTGCAGTTCCGCAATCTTGCTACCGTCGGCGGCAGTGTGTTCGGACGCTTCGGATTTTCGGATGTGCTGACCTTGCTTTTGGTGATGGACAGCTATGTGGAATTATACAAGGGCGGTATTGTGCCGGTGGCAGATTTTGTGAATATGCCGTATGACAGAGATATTCTGGTGCGCGTTATTGTTAAAAAGACAGTAGCGCATTACAGCTATAAATCCGTGCGCATCAGCAAAACCGACTTTCCGGTGCTGACCTGCGCGGCGGCGTTGACGCAGGAAGGCGTGCAGGCTGCAGTGGGCGCACGTCCGGCGAAGGCTGCACTGGTGAAGGATGCAGAGCAGCTCGCAACTCTGCCTATGACTGCCGAGAAGGCGCAGGCCTTTGCGGAATATGCTGCAGGCTTACTGCCGACGGAAACCAATCCGCGCGGCAGTGCTGCGTATCGTACACACCTGATTAAGGTGCTGACAGCAAGATGTTTAACAGAACTGGGAGGTAAGGCCTGATGGAGATAACCTTAACCTTAAATGGCAAAAAGCTGACCCGTATGGTGGAGGCTGATACAGTTTTACTCGATTTTCTGCGCAAGGAAGGCTGCTACAGCGTGAAGCGCGGCTGTGACACTACCAACTGTGGTTTGTGCACTGTATTTATGGATAATAAGCCGGTGCTTTCCTGTGCTATCCTGGCAGCGCGTGCCGCAGGCCACAGCATTGTGACTATGGAAGGAATGCAGCAGGAGGCAGCGGAATTCGGTGCCTTTATTGCCGACCAGGGCGCGGAGCAGTGCGGCTTCTGCAACCCCGGCATGATTATGAACGCTATCGCGCTGCTGCGTGAAAACAGCGAGCCTACGGAAGAAGAAATCAAGGAATTTTTGGCAGGCAACCTGTGCCGTTGCTCCGGCTATGAGGGACAGCTGCGCGGAATTCAGAATTTCATCGCCTGGAAAAAAGCTCAGGCGCAGGCATAAGGAGGGGAGCTGCAGATGAAAATAGTTAACCAATCCTACCGCAAAAAGGATGCTATGCAGCTGGTGACAGGCCAGCCTGTCTACACCGATGACCTGGTGCCGAACGACTGCCTGCTTGTCAAGGTGCTGCGTTCTCCGCATGCGAATGCTATTATTGAAAGCATCAACACCGCGATTGCAGCCAAGGTGCCTGACATCGAAGCAATTTATACCTGGGAGGACGTGGACCAGGACGGCGAGCGCTGCACCTATGCAGGCCAGACCTATCCCGAACCGAGTCCTTATGACCGTCTGCTGCTCGACCGTCATGTACGCTTTGTGGGTGACATTGTGGCGATTGTTGCCGGCAAAACGGAAAAGGCTGTCGATAAGGCGCTGTCTTTGATTAAAGTAAAATATCAGCTGCTGGACGCAGTGCTTGACTTCCGTACTGCGCTGGATAACCCTGTGCTCGTGCATCCCGAGGATACCTGGAAGGCTCACTGCCCGGTTGGCGCCGATAATAAGCGCAACCTGTGTGCCCATGAGGTTATCGAGGATGGCGAGGTTGATAAGATTCTGGCGGAATGCGATGTTGTTATCGACCAGACAACTCATACCAAGGCTGTGCAGCAGGATATGATGGAGCCTTTCGTAACCTATTGCTCCATTGATACCTACGGCCGTTTGAATGTCCTTAGCTCTACGCAGATAGTTTTCCACTGCCGCCGCATTATTGCCAACGCGTTGCATATCCCCAAAACTATGGTACGCGTAGTTAAACCGCGTGTAGGTGGCGGCTTCGGCGCTAAGCAGAGCTGTGTCAGCGAAATGTATCCGGCTTTTGTTACCTGGAAAACCAAAAAGCCTAGTAAGATGATTTTCTCGCGTTACGAATGTCATATAGCTTCCAGCCCGCGCCATGAGATGGAGGTGCGCGTGCGTCTGGGCGCTACCAAAGAAGGCAAAATCCGCGCGATTGATTTATATACTCTTTCCAATACCGGTGCTTACGGCGAGCACGGTCCTACGACCGTCGGCCTTTCTGGTCACAAGTCTATTCCTCTGTACCGTACCGAGGCCTTCCGCTTCGGCTTTGACGTAGTTTACACCAACCTGCAGGCTGCAGGCGCATACCGCGGGTACGGTGCTCCTCAGGGCATCTTTGCCGTAGAATCCGCTGTGAACGAGCTGGCAGCACGCCTGAAGATGGACCCGATTAAGCTGCGTGAGATGAATATTACGCGTGAGGGCGATATTATGCCTGCTTATTACGGTGCGCCCAACACAAGCTGCGCGTTGGACCGCTGCCTGGAGCAGGTACGCGAGATGAGCGGCTGGGAGCAGAAGTTCCCGCTGCAGCAGCTGCCTGATGGCAAGGTGCGCACAATGGGCGTGGCTATTGCGATGCAGGGCAGCTCCATTCCTTACTGCGACGTCGGCGGTGCTACCATCAAAATCAACGATGAGGGACATTACACACTGCTGATCGGTGCTGCCGATATGGGCACCGGCTGCGATACCGTTCTGGCACAGATGGCAGCAGAGGTTTTGGAATGTGATTACGATAACATTACCGTATTCGGTGCGGATACCGATGCTTCTCCCTATGACTCCGGTTCCTACGCATCAAGTACAACATATATTACAGGTAAGGCCGTAGAAATCTGCGCACAACGTTTGCGCGGTAAGATTTGCCAGCTGGGCGCACGCCTGCTGGAATGCGGCACGGACCAGGTTGTTTTTGACGGACGCGAGGTGCGTGATACTGTCAGCGACAAGGCTGTAAGCCTCTTTGATATCGCCACTGCTTCTATGGTGAATAACGATATCGCTCTGGAAGAAACCGTGGAGCAGAACAGTGTGCTGTCCCCGCCGCCGTTTATGGCCGGTGTGGCTGAGGTTGAAACCGACCTGCTGACAGGCGAAGCGCAGGTAGTGAATTTCTACGCATCTGTTGACTGCGGTACTCCGGTTAATCCGCATCTGGCGAAGGTGCAGACCGAAGGCGGCATTCTGCAGGGTATCGGCATGGCGCTGATGGAAAACGTAACCTACAGTCCTAAAGGTCGTATTTACGAAAACTCTTTCATGCAGTACAAGGTTCCCTGCCGTGAGGATATCGGTCATATCTATGTTGACTTTGCCAGCAGCTATGAGGAAAGCGGTCCCTTCGGTGCCAAATCCGTTGGCGAGCTGGTAATCAATACACCTGCTCCGGCGATTGCCGACGCAATTTATCAGGCAACCGGCAAACGCTTTATGACTTTGCCGATTACCCCGGAAAAAATTGCTATGGGCGTTGACGAAGAATAAGATTTTAATAAGCTGAAAACAAATGTGGTTGCAAAACCACATTTGTTTTGGCAAGCGTTATTCTCTGGTGAGAATGACGCTGGGGACGCCCCCCTTCCGCCTCACTGCGTTCGGCACCTTCTCTATACTAAGACCAATTTTTCATAAAATGAAAAATGCTGGTCGTGTTATACTCGAAGAGTGCAAGGGGCAGGCAAGAAGGACAGCAGAACACAAACAGGTTAGCTCAAAGCCTTAACGAGCAATTAATATATCGTGTAGCGAATAAAAATTTTAGCAAATGAGTGTCTGGCACCATAGAAGTGTCGCAACTGTTTGAGCGCTAAGCCAACTACCTTAGTATAATTTATTTGCATAGCGCGAGTTTTGCGGCACTTCGTCCTGTTTCCACACGAAATTTGCGTTGTGCCCTATGGCACAGGAAAATTTTTTCTGAGCGAAATGATATTTAATTGCGACGCACATAACCACCTTTCACCTCACTGTGTTCGGCACCTTCTCCAAGGGGCAGGCGAGAAACTAACAGCTTTTTACTAATTTCAATTCACGTAAAAAAGGACTACAATCATGTACGACCAATACAACCGCAAAATAGATTATCTGCGCATATCCCTTACCGACCGCTGCAACCTGCATTGCCGCTATTGTCAGCCGGAGGTGAGTGAGCATGTGCCGCATAATGAAATATTGCGCTACGAAGAGCTTTTGCGCATTTGCCGCGCTGCGCTGCAGCTTGGCATCCGCAAATTCAAAATCACCGGCGGCGAGCCTTTGCTGCGCAAGGGCTGCAGTGATTTTATTGCCAACCTGAAGCAGCTGGAGGGCGCGGAGCAGGTGACGCTGACAACGAACGGCACGTTGCTGTCAAATCAGCTGCCTGCGCTTATCGCGGCAGGTGTGGACAGCATCAACGTGAGCCTGGACACGCTGGATGCAGCGTATTATACAGAGCTTACCGGCGGCAGCCTGGACAGCGTTCTGCAGGCATTGCAGGAGCTGCAGTCTGCAGGGATACCGTTCAAGCTGAACTGTGTGCCCCTTGCAGAAAACGGTCCGGCCGATATTATGCAGTTGCTAAAGCTGGCGCACAGGTATAACGCACCACTGCGCTTTATTGAGCTGATGCCGCTGGACTGCAACGCTAATCTGCGAGGAGTGAGCGGCAACGAAATCCGCAGTCTGCTGGAGCAGGCAGGTTTACAGCTGCAGCCCGATGCGCAGCGCTACGGCAACGGTCCTGCAAGCTACTGGCGCATTAGCGGTTATGCAATGCCGGTGGGCTTTATCGAACCGCTGCACAATAAATTCTGCGCTGTCTGTAACAGGGTGCGTCTTACATCCGTAGGCATGCTGAAGCCCTGTCTTTACAGTGACGCGGGCATGAACCTGAAGCACTTGCTGCGTGACGGCGCAAGTGATGCGGATTTGCTGCAGGCTATGCAGGATATTATTTACGCCAAGCCTGCGGGACACAGCTTTGATGTAAAAGCAGCGCGCTTTAATATGAGCCAGATTGGCGGATAAATACAGGCTTTGAAGGAGCAGACAATGAGTGAATTTACACATTTTGATGCTGCGGGCAATGCTCTGATGGTGGATGTCAGCGACAAGGCTGACACCGCGAGGGTTGCAGTGGCGCAGGGAAAAATCTGCGTAAGCAGAGAAATATATGAAAAAATTGCTGCCGGCAGTATGGCCAAGGGTGATGTGCTGGGCGTAGCACGTGTTGCCGGAATTATGGCAGCCAAGCGCACCAGTGAGCTGATTCCGCTATGCCATCTGCTGCAGCTGACGAAGTGCACGGTAGATTTTGAGCTGTTGGCGGAAAACGGCAGCTATGCCGTACAGGCGCAATGCCTGGTAAAAACTACGGGCAAGACAGGCGTGGAGATGGAGGCACTGACAGGCGTACAGATTGCCTTGCTGACGATTTACGATATGTGCAAGGCTGTGGACAAGGCAATGGTGATTACAGATGTGCATCTGCTGAGCAAAACAGGCGGAAAGAGTGGTGATTTCGTATGGAAGCAAGCATAAAGGGTATAATCAAAGCTGTATGTATCAGTGAAAAGAAGGGTACAGAAAAGCATCCGGTTAATGAGATTGTCCTCAAAGAAAATTTCGGCATCGAGGGTGATGCTCACGCCGGCAAATGGCACCGTCAGGTGAGTTTGCTGAGTGCGGAAAAGGTAGATGAGTTCAATGCGTGCGGCGGTGATGCCGCTATCGGTGCCTTCGGTGAAAATATTTTGGTAAGCGGCATCGACTTCAAAAAGCTGCTGGTAGGCAGCATCATGCGCAGCGGTGAAGTAGTGATGAAGCTGACGCAGATTGGCAAGGAATGCCACAGCCATTGCACGATTTTTGCACGTGTGGGCGACTGCATTATGCCACGTGAGGGCGTTTTTGCTACGGTAGAGCATGGCGGCGTTCTGCGCAGTGGCATGGAGCTGGAAGTGACGCTGCCAGCAGCCGACGCACCCTTGCGTGCGGCGGTAATGACACTTTCAGATAAGGGTGCCGCGGGTGAGCGTGTTGATACCAGCGGGCCTAGGGCAGCAGAGCTATTGGCGGAAGCAGGCTACGAAATTGTAGAGCAGGTTTTGCTTCCCGATGCGCAGAAGAAAATAGAACGTGAGCTGATGCGTCTTGCGGACAGCAGACAGGTGGATCTGATTATCACCACAGGCGGCACGGGCCTCTCACTGCGCGATGTTACACCGGAGGCAACAATGGCGGTGGCTACACGCAATGTGCCCGGTATCGCGGAGACCATCCGTGCGGAATCGCTGAAGATTACGCGGCGGGCAATGCTGAGCCGCGGCGTGAGCGTAGTGCGCGGACAGACGCTGATTGTGAATCTTCCCGGAAGCACCAAAGCGGTGGAGGAAGCGCTGGCAATCGTTTTGCCGCAGCTGGAGCATGGACTGCGTATCCTGAAGGGCAGCGCCCATGACTGTGCGAGAAAATGAGCGCAATAGACTGGTCACCGCTGTGGATTTCGCTGCGCACTGCGGCAGCAACAATCGTCATAGTTTTCTTTATCGGCGTAATTATTGCCTGGTGGGTGGAACGGCTGCAGAGCCAAATCCTGAAGATTTTTGCCGACGCTGTAATAACACTGCCGATGGTGCTGCCACCTACGGTAGCAGGCTTCTTTTTACTGTATTTTTTTGGCAACAACCGCTTTTTGGGCCAGATTATTTATCAGATGACAGGTATAAAAATAGCCTTCAGCTGGTTGGCAACAGTGCTGGCAGCAGCGGTAATTTCGCTGCCGCTCATGTACCGCAGTGCGCGCGGTGCCTTGTCGCAGGTTGACAAGGGCATGCTGGAGGCGGCGCGTTCGCTTGGCATGACGGAATGGCGTATCTTTTGGCGTATTCATCTGCCTAATGCGCTGCCCGGTATTATCGCAGGTGGTCTGCTTGCCTTTGCCCGCGGTCTGGGCGAGTTCGGTGCCACGGCGATGATTGCCGGCAATATCGCAGGACGTACACGCACACTGCCGCTGGCAGTTTATTCTGCCGTAGCGGCAGGCGATTGGGATGCCGCAGGCTGGTATGTGGCCGTAATTGTGGGCATCTGCCTTTTGGTAGTTATCGGTCTTAATGTCTACTTATATAAAACAACAACAGGGGGAGTAAAATGAAAAAACTCTTATGCTTAGTATTTTCTTTGATGTTAGCTGTTATGGCTGCAGGCTGCGGCGGCGGTGATAAGCAGGTTGCTGCTCCGCAGGCAGGCAAAACACTGCGTCTGGTAGCTGCTGCCAGCATGGAAAAGGTCTTTACGCAAAAGCTTATTCCGTTGTATCAGCAAAAACATCCGGAAATCAAAATCGAGGGCGTATATGATGCCAGCGGCAAGCTGCAGGCACAAATTGAAAGCGGCCTGGCAGCTGACGTATTTATTTCTGCGGCCAACAAGCAGATGAACGCACTGAGCGACAAGGGCTATATGGATAAGAGCACGGTGAAGCCGCTGCTGGAAAACAAGCTGGTGCTGATTGTGCCTAAAAGCGGCAGCGAAATCAAAGGCTTTAATGATTTCAGCAAGGCTAAGCATCCTGCAATCGGCGATCCTGCCAGCGTTCCTGCAGGCCAATATGCTAAAGAAGCACTGTCCAAGCTGGACCAGTGGGATGCGATTCAGTCCAAAGTAAGCCTTGGTACTAACGTAACACAAGTGCTGAACTGGGTTGCCGAAGGCAGTGCCGATGCAGGCCTTGTTTACGCTACTGATGCAGCACTCTTGAAGGATAAGGTTACTGTTGTGGCCGAAGCTCCGGCAGTCTCCTTAAAAAAGCCGGTAATTTATCCTATCGGCGTGTTGGCGAAGGCTCCGCAGGCTGAGGCTGCTAAGGATTTTGCGGCCTTCCTGCAGACAGAAGAAGCTATGAAGATTTTTGCCGCCTACGGCTTTGCGCAGGCTAAATAAGAGGTAGATAAGCATGAAATTAATTCGTACTGAAGATGCGGTCGGCAGTGTTCTCTGCCATGACCTGACACAGATTATCAAGGGCGTTACGAAGGATGCCGTATTCCGCAAGGGCCATGTGGTGCAGCCAGAGGATATTCCGGTGCTGCTTTCCATCGGTAAGGAGCATTTATATGTGTGGGAAGCCGACGAAAACATGCTGCATGAAAATGATGCCGCACGCATTTTGTGCGACATCTGTAAAAACACTATGATGGATGAATCGCCTGTGAAAGAGGGCAAGATTGAGCTTGCCGCCGCTGCTGACGGTCTGTTCAAGGTAGACGGCGCGCGTCTGCGCCTGGTGAACAGCTTCGGACAGATGATGATTGCGACGCGTCACGGCAATACGCCGGTGAAGAAGGGCGACAAGCTCTGCGGTACGCGCATTATTCCGCTGGTTATCGAAAAGGAAAAGATGCAGCGTGTGCGTGAGCTGTGCGGTGATGAACCGCTGCTGCAGCTTTTGCCGTATAAAATCAAAAAGGCTGCCGTGCTGGCGACCGGCAGTGAGGTTTTCCACGGACGCATTAAGGATACCTTTACCCCCGTGCTGGAGGAAAAACTGGCTGAGTTCAATGTGGAGTTAGTTTATAAGCAGGTGCTGGATGACAAACCGGAGCAGATTGCCGCTGCGATTAAAACTGCGATTGAGGAAAAGGGCGCGGAAATGGTGCTTTGCACCGGCGGCATGAGCGTTGACCCGGATGACCGCACACCGCTCGCAATCAAAAATACCGGCGCACGCATTGTTTCCTATGGCGCACCGGTGCTTCCGGGCGCCATGTTTTTGCTATCCTACTACGGTGAAAAGCAGGTGCCTGTTATGGGCTTGCCGGGCTGCGTAATGTACGCTAAGCACACGATTTTCGACCTGGTGCTTCCGCGCGTGCTGGCCTGTGACCTTGTCACTGCCGACGAGCTGGCGGCCTTGGGCGAAGGCGGTTTGTGCCTGAACTGCGCTGTGTGCACCTATCCTGCCTGCGGTTTTGGCAAGGGGTGGTAAAATGACCTATGCAGAGCCGCAGCATTATCATGTGAAGGTGCGCGTGTATAACGAAAGCATTGATTTCGGCAAGGGCGTAGCGGAGCTTTTGCAGCGCATTGAGGCCACCGGTTCGCTGAGTGCTGCCTACAAGGCTATGGGTATGTCGGCCAGCAAGGCGTGGAAGATTCTGCGGCGTGCGGAGGCAGACCTGGGCTTTGCGCTGGTCAGCAGCACGGCAGGCGGTAAAAGCGGTGGCAGCAGTGTGCTGACGCCGGAGGGACGCCTGCTGCTTGAGCGGTATACAGCCTTCAATGCAGAGGTGCAGTTGGCGGCGGCGCAGGCCTTCGCCAAGTATTTCAAATAACATAAAGCTTGTGGCAGTACGGGGAATTTTCCTTGTACTGCCTTTGTTTATATAGTTTGTATTTTCTTGACGCAGATTAGTAAAGAGGCTATAATATAAACATCTAGTAAATAGCAACAAGTATCAGATATGGAGGCTTTGCCAACTTCCTTCCGCTGTGTATAGGCGGATGATGAGCTTGCGATTTGCCGCAAAAAAATTGCAGCGTTATTTTTTTGAAAGAAGGTTTAAGTATGAGTATTTTTGCCGGAGCTGTTGATTATTTTGTTAAGGGTGGTCCCTGCATGTGGCCGCTGCTGATGTGTTCCTTTGCCGCTATTGCTATTGGTGTGGAACGATATCTTTTCTATAAGAAGGCTATTTCCGGAGAAAAGTTCGCGAGCAGCTTCTGCCGCATGATGAATGACTTTAATCTGGTTGGCGCCAGTGAGCTGGCAGAGCAGAGCAAGGGCGAGGCTGCTGCCATGGCTAAGGAGATTCTGGATATTAAGGGTGACCTCGGACAGCGTCTGGAAACTATTGTCTATACCAAAGCTGACCGCATCATCGACAGCCTGGAAAAGAATATCAACTATCTGAGCGTTGTTATCGGCCTTTCACCGATGCTCGGTCTGCTCGGTACGATTACCGGTATGATTTCTTCTTTTAATGCTTTGAACGAAAGAACTCAGAACCCGATGGCTGTTACCGCAGGTATCGGCGAAGCGCTGATTACTACCGTTTTCGGCCTGTGCATTGCTATTATGGGTATGTGTATCCATGCTTATCTTACAAGTAAAATCAAAACCGAAACTCTGAATATCAACGAAGTAGCGGATACGCTGGTTGATATTTTCAAAGCTAACGAGCAGAGCAAATGAGGGGCGGTGTTGAAAAATGCGCAGACGTCGTAAAAGAGAGCTTACTCCACCGTCGATAATGCTCAGTCCGATGATTGACATGATTTTCCTGTTGCTGGTATTTTTCATTGTCAGCACTATGTATATGAGCGAGGTCAAGACGATTCCTATCCGCCTGCCGATTGCTAAGCATTCGGAGAATGTCAGCAAGAGTAACTTTAATGTAACAATCAAAAAGGACGGCAGCCTTTATCTTGATGAAAATAAAATCGAGATGGATATGCTGGTTCAGAATGCTGCGATTGAAAGCAAGCATGATTCCTCCTTCTCGGTTATTATCAGAGCGGAGGACGAAGCTCCCTATAAAACTATTATCCAGCTGATGGATAAAATGAAGGGAGCAGGTGTCACACGCTTCGGTTTGGCTACGGATACAGGTGAGAGCAAATGAAGGATGAACAAAAGCGATTTGGCAAGGGCTTTGCCGTAGCTCTGGCTGTGCATCTTGTTCTTGCCGCCGGCCTTGGCATTTTCGGCTACCGCTTTGTGCATACGCCTCCGGAAATTTTGGAGGTTTCGCTGGAGAGCGGCGGTGGCGGCGCTGAAGCTCAGGAGGAAGAAATCGAACAGGAGGAGCAGCAGGAAGAGCCTGTCATCCAAAGTCTGGAGGATATTATTGACCAAAAGCTGAAGCCTAAACCGCAAAAGAAAGTTGTCAGGAAAAAGGCGACTGCAGCCCCCGGACCGAAGGCTCCTGCCGGTAATCCTACCGGTAACGGTACAGGCACAGGTACGGACAGCGGAACAGGCAGTGGCAGCGGCAGTGGTAATGGTAGCGGCAGCGGCGAAGGCCGCGGTGTGCCGGTAAAACCGCCACGCCTGCTGCGCGAGGTTGCGCCTGTATATCCTGCGTCCGCACGCAACAGCGGTGCTACCGGTGTGGTAACGGTACGTATTCTGGTAGGTGCCGACGGCAGTGTAGAGGATGTAACGGTAGTCGGTTCCTCCGGCAACAGCGCTATGGATAGCAGCGTTGTAACTGCGGTCAACAAATGGCGTTTCAGTCCTGCCAAAGATAAGTACGGTCAGAACGCACGCTGTCGCGTTACGCGTGCGGTAAGCTTTAACTTAAGATAAAAATTATACGCAGATGCTTTTATGCAAAAAGCTGCCGTCTCCGGTTTAGGCCGGGGCTGGCAGCTTTAATTTTCCGGGAGAAATATCGAGTTTAAGAAGATGATTATACCGATGCAAAAGAAAAAAACACGGGCATTATGCACCGTGTTTTTTTCTGCCTTGTGTCTCACGGAAGGAGTGAGACGAAGTGGAAGGGATTAGATAAATACCAAAATCATCGGCTAATATTTTATTAGCTGTTTATATTATACTCCTCAGCAAATCAGCTTGTCTAATAAGGAGCCAGCATAACAGTTATTTCGCTTTGTTCAGATTTCTGTATTTCGTTACGAAGAGGGCGATGCGCTCCAGCGCCTTATGCAGGATTTCTTCGCTGTAAGCATAGGAGCAGCGGATATAGCCTTCGCCGCCGGCACCGAAGATGTTGCCGGGGATTACGAGAACTTCCTGCTCCTCCAGCAGCTTTTCAACAAATTCCATGCTGGAAAGGCCGGTTTCCTTGATGCAGGGGAAAACATAGAAGGCGCCTTTGGGCTCATACAGCGGCAAACCCATCTTGTGGAAGCCGTCAATCATAATCTGACGGCGGCGGCTGTATTCGGCAACCATATTGTCAACGTCCTGACGGCAGTATTTCAGTGCCGCAATCGCGCCGTACTGTGCTGTAACGTTGGGGCAGAGCACAACATACTGATGCAGGATGTTCATAGCGTTGATGATTGCTGCCGGTGCCATGATATAGCCAAGACGCAGGCCTGTCATAGCGTAGGCTTTGGAGAAGCCGTTGAAAATGATGGTGCGGTCGCGGAATTCTGGGAAGGAGGTGAACATGGTGTGCGTTTTGCCACCATAGGTAAGATGAGCATAAAGCTCGTCGCTGATGACAATCAGGTCATGCTTTACAGCCCAATCACCGATAGCCTTAATCTGCTCCTTGCTCATAATAGCGCCGGTCGGGTTATTGGGATAACCAAGCATAATAGCTTTGGTCTTGGGCGTAACAGCCTTTTCCAGATCTTCAATGGTGGGCACAAAGCCGTTTTCCTGATAAGTTTCTACGGAAACGGGCTTGCCGCCTGCCAGAATAACGCAGACCTTGTTGGCAACGTAACAGGGCTCGGGAAGAATAATTTCGTCACCGGGATGCATAATGGTAGTAATAGTGGTGTACAGTGCTTCGCTGACACCGACGGTTACCATGATTTCGGTTTTAGGATCGTATTTAACGCCGTAGTTTTTATGGATATCATCCGCAATTGCCTCGCGCAGCTCCAAAAGGCCGAGCGTAGGAGTGTAGCAGCTTTTGCCTTCGCAGATGCTGTTGATTTCGGCATCCTTGACAGCCTGCGGAATATCAAAATCGGGTTCGCCTACACTGAGAGGCACGATGTTGGGGTTAGCGGCCATAATATCAAGAAACTTTGCCAGACCGGAGGGAGGCAGTGCTTTAATAAAGGGAGAAACAGCAGCATCAAAATTATAGGACATAAAAAATACCACCTTTCATAAAAAGCTTGTCGATAAAGCGCCCTTGTCCAAACTGACACTTTTTCCACAATCTCTATCTGTTTACTATATTACTGTAGCAGATATTTTTGCCACTGACAAGGGAAAGCATAGTGTATACATTTTACGTGGCAGATTTAGCATTTTTCTGTATAAAATTTAACATATAATAACTAGATATAGCGTAAGCTACTTGCAAGACTTGTCAACAGATGCTATAATAAGGATAGCCAAAATAAGTATGACTTGTGAAAGAGTGGGTTTAAAGCCCGCTCTTTCCGCTTATTATGATGTTTCTGACGCATTTGCGGCAGAGGCAGGTGTTGGCCGCAAGGTTAATACAGAAAGAAAAACTTAATATGGAGGTGAAAATGATGCAGGCAAAAGAAGTTGAAGCACTGATTACCGCAATGGTAGACCCCCTTCTGCAGGATACCGGACTTACTCTGGTTGATGTAGAATATGTGCGTGAAAAGGACTGGTACCTACGGATTTTTCTCGATAAGCCTGGTGGAGTTGAAATTGATGACTGCCAGATGGTGAGCGAAAAGCTGACGGAGATTCTGGATGCAGAGGATCCTATTCCCGACAAATACTTTTTGGAGGTTTCTTCTCCGGGCATTGACCGTCCGCTGAAGAAGGACAAGGACTTTGAAGCTGCCTACGGCACCAAGGTTGACATTATGTTCTATACTCCGTGGGAGGGAATGAAAAATCTGACCGGTATTCTGGTAGCACATGATGACGAAGCTGTACAGGTTAAAAAGATTATTAAAGGCAAGGAATTCAAAAATCCTGACCGCATTGAACGTAGGCTGATTGCGAATATCAGACCGCATATAGACTTTTAATTTAAGAAATAGGAGGCTTATTAAGTGAACGCAGATTTTATCTCAGCAATCCAGGAATTAGGAAAGGAAAAGGGTATTGACCCCGAGCTTTTGTTCCAGGCTGTTGATGACGCTTTGGTTGCTGCTTACAAGAAGAACACCGGCACAAACCAGAATGTCCGTGTTGAAATGAATAAAGAAACCGGTGAAATTCATGTATATGCTCAGCGCACTGTAGTTGAAGGCGAGGCTGACGGCATTAACGAAATGACTCTGGAGGATGCTCAGGCAATCAACCCGCAGTATCTTGCAGGCGATATCGTAGAGGTTGAGGTTACTCCGAAAAACTTCGGCCGTATTGCTGCCCAAAACGCTAAGCAGTTTGTTGTACAGCGTATCCGTGAGGCAGAGCGCGGACAGGTATATGAACGCTTCCAAAGCCGTGCCAATGATATCGTTACCGGTATTATCGAGCGCATGGAAAACCAAAACGTTTATATCGATTTGGGCAAGGTTGAAGCCGTGCTGACTCCGAACGAGCAGATTCCCGGTGAAATCTACCAATACCATGAGCGTATGAAAACCTATATTGTTGAGGTTAAGCGCACCAACAAGGGACCGCAGATTATGGTTTCCCGTACTCATCCCGGCCTGCTGAAGCGCCTGTTTGAGCTGGAGGTTCCGGAAATCCATGACGGCGTTGTTGAAATCAAATCCGTTGCCCGCGAGCCCGGTATGCGCTCCAAGATTTCCGTATATACCGCTGACAGCAATGTTGATCCGGTAGGTGCCTGCGTAGGCCACAAGGGCATGCGCGTACAGACTATCGTTAACGAGCTGCGCGGTGAAAAGATTGATATTGTAAAATACAGTGAAGATCCGGCACAATATGTTGCCAATGCTCTGAGCCCGGCAAAGGTTGTCAAGACAAACGTTAACGAAGCAGACAAAATCTGCCGCGTTGTCGTACCGGATTACCAGCTGTCCCTGGCTATCGGCAAGGAAGGCCAAAATGCCCGCCTGGCTGCTAAGCTGACCGGCTGGAAAATTGATATTAAGAGCGAAACTCAGGCTGCCGAAGAGGCTGCTGTTGAGCCTGCTCCCGTGGAAGAAGCATGATGAAGGTTAAAAAAGTTCCGCAGCGTAAATGCTTAGGCTGCAATGAAATGAAGGATAAAAAGGCTCTGCTGCGCGTTGTACGTTCACCTGAGGGCGAGGTCAGCCTTGACCTCACCGGCAAGAAGAACGGACGCGGCGCATATGTCTGCCCCGATAAGGAATGCATTACCAAGGCCGTAAAGGAGAAACGTCTGGAGCGCGCTTTGGAGAGACCTATCGGCGAGGATGTACTCAAGCAGCTGCTGGAGGATTTCGAGCATGGCAGGCAATAATGTTGCTTTTGCTTTAGGGTTGGCGCAAAAAGCCGGCAAAACCGCTTCCGGTGATGTAGCTGTGCGTGCTGCCTTAAAAAGCGGCAAAGTCAAGGTACTTGTTTTGGCACAAGATGCTGCCCCTAATTCAAAAAAGGAAATTTATTTCCTGGCAGAGATGGCAGGCGTGCAGGTCATTGAGCTGTTGACGCGCAATGAGCTGGGCTATGCGATCGGCAAAGGACCTAGAATAGCTGTGGCTATTACCGATGCGAATTTTGCCAACATGCTGCTGAAAAAATAATGATTTAAATCACAGTTGTCTGCGCAGCTTGTGCGAGCTTCGCAGATGAATCTGCTTCTTATTATCTGGTCTGGAGGTGGATGAATGGGTAATAAAAGAATATATGAGGTTGCCAAGGATTATGGCAAACCGGTAAATGAGGTCATTGACCTGTTGAAGAAAAATAATATCGAAAAAACTAATTTTAGTGCAGCTGATGACAAGGCTATGTCTGTTATCCGTAAAGCATACGATAAAAAACCAGAACCGCCCAAACCGGCGAAGACGGAAAAACGTGATGTCAGCAAACCGGCTGCTCCTGCGCGTCCGCAGGATACAGCTAAAAGAAACGATAACAATATGAATAGGAATAACGGACAGAGGAATATGCAACAAAATCAGCAACAAAATCAACGCAATAACAACAACGCTCAACAAGGGCGTAACGAAAATCGTCAGGGTGGCCGCAACGAAGGCCGTCCGCAGCAAAACCGCGGTGGCCAGCAGGGCAACCGCCAAGGCGGCCGTAACGAAGGCCGTCCGCAAAACCGCAACGGTCAGCAGGGCGGTCAGGGCAACCGTCAGGGTAACCGCAACGGCCAACAACGCCAGGGCGGTATCTTTGTAGGTCCTAAGAGCCAGCAGGGCACGAGCGTACATGGCGAAAGCCGTGCACAGGTTAGCGGTGGCCGCAGCGAAGGCCGCAGTAGCGGTCGCAGCGAAGGCGGTCGCGATAACCGTCAGGGCGGTCGCAACGCAGGCAAGAGCCGTAAGGACAACAAGCTGCAGATTAAGGGCAGCTACGCTACCCGCGAAAGCCGTCCAAACCGCAGCGCCGGCCATCAGATGCCGATAAACCGCGGCGGCAAGAAGCCCGCACCGAAGCAACAACAGGCTCCGGTAGAAATCGTTCGTCCGACCTACGTTGAAATCGGCGAATCCATCAATGTACAGGAATTTTCCAAGCTCATTAAGCGTGAGGTTAATGAAGTAATCAAGGCTCTGTTTATGCTGGGCGTAATGGTTACCATCAACCAGGATATCGATTTCGATACCGCACAGCTTATCGGCGACAACTTCGGCGTAGAAGTTGGCCAGAAGGCTCCGGAAGAGGATCCGACAGAGATTCCCGAGGTTGACGATCCGCCTGAAAAACGCGTTCCGCGTCCGCCGGTTATTACCGTTATGGGCCACGTTGACCATGGTAAAACCTCCTTGCTGGATGCTATCCGCAAAACCAACGTTACTTCCCGCGAGGCCGGCGGTATTACCCAGCACATCGGTGCTTATAAGGTAAACTACCAGGGCAAGCAGATTGTATTCCTGGATACCCCGGGCCATGAAGCTTTCACAGCTATGCGTGCCCGCGGCGCACAGGTAACCGACGTTGCAATTCTGGTTGTGGCAGCAGATGACGGTGTAATGCCGCAGACCATCGAGGCTATCAACCATGCTAAGGCTGCAAAGGTACCTATCATTGTAGCTATCAATAAAATCGACCGTCCGGGCGCAAATCCGGATCACGTTAAACAACAGCTGGCAGAGCATGAGCTCATTCCTGAGGATTGGGGCGGCGACACCATTATGGTTCCTGTTTCCGCACATCAGAAAACCGGTATCAGCGACCTGCTGGAAATGATTCTGCTGGTTGCTGAAATGCAGGAGCTGAAGGCTAACCCGAATCTGCCTGCTCACGGCACCATCATCGAGGCACAGCTGGATAAGGGCCGCGGCCCGGTTGCTACCGTACTGGTACAACGCGGTACTCTGCATATCGGTGATACCATTATTGCCGGCACCTCCTATGGTAAGGTTCGTGCAATGATCAATGACCGTGGCGAAAAAGTTAAGAAGGCTCTGCCTTCTACTCCTGTAGAGGTACTGGGCCTGAACGATGTACCGGCTGCCGGCGATATCCTCGACAGCACCGATGAAAAGACTGCCCGCGGCGTTGCCGAAAAACGTATCGCCAAGAAGAAGGAAGAGGAAATCAAGCTGAACTCCAAGGTTTCTTTGGATGACCTGTTCCAACGCATTAAAGAAGGCGAAATCAAAGAGCTGAACATCGTAGTTAAGGCTGACGTTCAGGGTACCATCGAAGCATTGAAGGCATCCCTGGAAAAAATCAAAAACGATGAGGTTAAGGTTGCCGTTGTCCATGCAGGCGTAGGCGCTATCACCGAATCCGACGTAATGCTGGCATCCGCTGCCAACGCACTGATTATCGGCTTTAACGTTCGTCCTGACGCTAACGCGCGTAAGGCTGCCGAAACCGAGAAGGTTGACGTACGCACCTACCGTGTAATTTACGACGCAATCAACGACGTTGAGGCTGCTATCAAGGGTATGCTTGCTCCTAAATTCAAAGAGGTTATCCAAGGCCGCGTAGAAATCCGTCAGCTGATTACTATTTCCAAGCTGAAGATTGCCGGCTGCTATGTAGTTGAAGGCAAGGTTACCAACAGCTCCAAGGTTCGTGTTGTCCGTGACGGCATCGTAGTTCACGAGGGCGTTATCGAATCTCTGCGCCGCTTCAAGGACGATGTGAAGGAAGTTGCCCAAGGCTTTGAATGTGGTATTACTTTAGAGAAATTCAGCGACCTTAAAGAGGGCGATATCTTTGAAGTATACGACATGGAAGAAATCGCAGTAGAATAGTCTGCCGCATAAGGCACATTGCGCAGGAATGCCGGCCGTATACGCCGCATTCCCCGCAGCTGCTGCCTGTACGTCAGTCTGTATCTATATATAGAGGAAAAGAAAATGGCAAGACTTAGAGTAGAAAAAGTACAGGAGGCCATCAAGCATGAAATCAGCAAAATGCTGCTGCATGACGTCAAGGATCCGCGCATTCAGTTTGTTACCGTAACCGGCGTGGAGCTGACAGATGACATGAGCTATGCAAAGATTTTCATCAGCATGTATGGTCCCAAGGATAAACAGGATGAAACCTGGAAGGCTCTGAACAAGGCATTAGGCTTTATGCGTACGGAAATTGCCAAACGCATCCGCCTGCGCTTTGCACCGACCCTGATTCTGCAGAAGGATACCTCCGCAGAATACAGTGCGCATATTCAGAGCATCTTAGATAAGATTAAGCAGGAAGAAAAGCCTGCAGCCGAGGAAGCAGAGCATGAGTAAGGAGCTTAGCCTGCAGGAAACAGGCGCTATGCTGTTGGCGGCAGAAAAAATTGTGCTGTGCACCCATGTAAGCCCGGATGGTGACACCCTGGGCTCCACTTTGGGACTGGCGCGCTTTTTGTTGGCACAGGGCAAGCAGGTTACTGTTTTCTGTGATGACGTTATCAACAAAAGCTTTAGCTTTATTCCCGGTATAGAATTGTGTGAACGCCCGGAAGAGGGCAGCAAGCTGCAGACGGATTTGCTGGTAGTTATTGATGCCAGCTCCTTTGACCGTATTGGTCTGGTGTCCGAGGTTGTGGAAGCAAAAACACTGCTGAACATCGACCACCACATTTCCAACGAACGCTTTGCCGAATATCTCTACTTGGATGCCAAGGCAGCAGCCGTGGGCGAGGTAATGTGCGATCTGTTCATGGCTATGCAATGGCTCTTTGATAAGGAAATTGCTACCTGCTTTTACACAGCAATCAGCACAGACTGCGGCTCCTTCCGCTATGCCAACACTACGCCGAAAACTATGCGTAATGCTGCCAAGCTGCTGGAATACGGCGTGCAGCCTAACGAAATCAGCGATGCACTGGACGTGCGCTCCCGTGATACGGTAGAGATGCTGGCCAAGGTACTGCCTTCGCTGACCTTCGCTTATGAAGGCAAAATTGCTTATCTCACAATTACTAATGATTTATATGACAAGGATGTCCAAACCGACAGCTTTGTGTCCTACCCGCGCTATATTGAAGGCGTTGACGTAGCTATTATGTTCAAGGCCGTTGAGCCGGCGGTAACGCGTGTGAGCATGCGCTCCAAGAGCGTTGACGTATCCGCTGTGGCTGTAGCCTTTGGCGGTGGCGGTCATCTGCGGGCAGCAGGCTGTACGATTTATGCACCGGTAGAGGAGGCTCGCACTCAGCTGCTGGAGGCATTGGGCAAATTGGTTTAATATGGACGCAATTTTTAATGTATTAAAACCACCACAGATGACATCGCATGATGTTATCGGCTTTTTGCGGCGCGTGCTTAACACAAAGAAAATCGGACATGGGGGAACTCTTGACCCTGACGCGGCAGGAGTTCTTCCTGTTTTTGCGGGCAGTGCAACTCGTCTGCTGGAATTTGCCGTAGAAGGCCGCAAGGAATATATTGCCGAATTTACGCTGGGTGCGCAGACAGTTACCGGCGATGATAGCGGTGAGGTTGTCAAAACGATGCCTGTGCCTGCATTCAGCAAACAGGAGCTGGAAGCGGTGCTGGCGCAATTTACCGGCAAGCAAATGCAGCTGCCGCCGATGTATTCGGCAATCAAAATCAACGGCAAAAAGCTGTATCAGCTGGCACGTCAGGGCGTAGAGGTGGAACGCACCGCGCGTCCGATTGAGGTTTATAAGCTGGAGCTTTTGTATTATACGGCAAACAGCTTTACTGTGCGCGTGGCCTGCTCCAAGGGCACCTATATCCGCGTTCTTGGCGAAGATTTGGCGACGGCATTGGGAACCTGCGGTACGATGAGCTTTTTGCTACGCACGCAGGTGGGAGCCTACACGATTGACAAGGCCTGCACGCTGCAGGAAATCGCGGAGAATCCCGAAGCCTGTGCCGCAGAGCCGCTGACTGCAGTTGCCGAGCTGCCCAAGCTCAAGGTGAATGCCCGTCAGGCGGCGCGCATCACCAACGGTGTACGCACTACAGTGGCGCAGACTGCCGACGGCAGATACGTCCTGCTGGGTCCGGGGGATGAATTCTTAGGCATCGTCCGCTGTGAGCAGGAGCGTCTGCAGGCAGAAAAAATCTTAGAGCATTACCCGATGCCAGAGGAATAAGCATGGAGATTATTACTTCTTTAGAACAACTGCATAAATTTTCCGCTCCCTGTGTGGTAGCATTGGGTACCTTTGACGGCCTGCATCGTGGTCATCTGGATGTAATTGAAACCGCAAGGGACAAGGCGCGTGAATGTAATTCGCAGCTGGCGGTATTTACCTTCAGCAACCATCCATTTGAATGGATTCGTCCGGGCATGGTGCCGCCGGCGCTGATAACAGGCGCGCAAAAGCAGGAGCTTTTGCAGCAGCTTGGCGTGGATGTGCTGGTGGACATTCCCTTTAATCAGCAGGTGGCCGACCTTTCGCCGCAGGAGTTTTTGCAGCGACTGCAGCAGCTTGATTACAGCTGTCTGGTAGTCGGTGCCAACTTCACCTACGGCTGCCGCGGACAGGGAACTGTCTATACGTTGGCTGCTTCCGCCAAAGCCATGGGCTTTGAGCTGATTGTGCGCGAGCTGGTAAGTGAGGGCACAACTGTTATCAGCAGTACCGCTATCCGCCGGCTGATTGCCGCAGGCGAGGTAGCAAAGGCTGCCGACATGCTGGGGCGCAGCTACAGCATCAGCGGCACGGTGGCGCACGGCAACGAGCGTGGCAGACTGCTGGGATATCCTACGGCCAACATTGAGCTGGAGAATGCTCATGTTGCGGTTCCTCTGGGGGGAGTGTATGCTGTGCGGGTAATTGTCAACGGCAAAAGCTATCACGGCATGGCCAATATTGGTTACAATCCGACCTTTGGCGATGTTGCCAAACCGCGTCTGGAAACGAACATCTTTGATTTTACCGGGGACCTTTACGGTAAGCAGCTCACGGTGCAGTTTGTGCAGCGCATCCGCGGCGAAGTAAAATTTGCCGGCATTGAGCAGCTCAAGCAGCAGCTGGCGCAGGATAAGCATGACTGTGAAGCGGCATTGCGGTAAATCAAAGCTGTTTTTATAAAAAACTTTACAAAATACTTGCTATCTGGTGGCAAGATATGGTATACTATCATAGTATTTGAACCAAGGCCTGGCAGTTCGATTCTCCAACGGCTGCTACGCTTATGGCAATTTGAAATTTTAGGAGGAAACAAACAATGTTAACTAGCGAAGCTAAACAAGCAGTAATTCTGGCAAACGCACGTCATGAAGGTGACACCGGTTCTTCTGAGGTACAAATCGCAGTTCTGACCGAACGCATCAAATATTTGACCGAGCATCTGAAAGAGCACAAAAAAGATCATCATTCCCGTCGTGGCCTGCTGAAACTGGTAGGTAAACGTCGTGGCCTGCTGAACTACCTGGCTAGCAAAGACATCGAGCGCTATCGTGCAATCATTGCTAAACTGGGTATCCGTAAATAATCCGGTTTATGCTGAAAAGTCCGTCCGCAAGGACGGACTTTTTTTATGTGGCTTTAGTCCGTGGAGCGCTATCGAGATTCTTTTCAAAGAAATGAGAGAGTGCTTCACACAGAACCACCCGCTATGCGGGTACGCATTGCTTGTTATACAAAAAAAGGTCATTCCGATATACAATAGTAAGTGTTCAAGTTACTATTGCAAAGAAAGGAATGACGTATTAATGGCAAATAAAACTAACGAATTATCGCATTCAAAATGGGTATGCAAATATCATATAGTCTTTACACCTAAGTATAGACGAAAAATCATTTATAATCAATACCGTGAGGATTTAATAGAAATTTTTAAACGGTTATGTTCGTACAAGGGTGTAGAAATTATCGAAGTCATATGATGCCTGATTAGAGAGTATTATTTGAAAAGGTCCAACAGATAGCCATAGCCTTCGGCTTCCATCTGTTCGTAGGGGATAAAGCGCAGGGAAGCACTGTTGATGCAGTAACGTACACCGTTGGGTGATTCGCGGTCACCGGTGAAAACATGGCCCAAATGCGAATCACCGCTGCGGCTGCGCACTTCGGTGCGTACCATACCATAGCTTGTATCCTTGCGTTCGACTAGCAAAGGTACTTCAATAGGCTTGGTAAAGGCGGGCCAGCCGCAGCTGCTCTGATATTTGTCGGTTGAAGAAAAGAGCGGTTCGCCGGTTACGATATCAACATAGATGCCTTTGGCAAATTTATCCCAGAATTCGTTGTGGAACGGTCGTTCGGTACCGTTTTGCTGTGTTACCTGAAATTGTTCTGCGGTAAGCTTATCGCGTATAGTTTCGGCAGCAGGTTTTTTGTAGGCACCGGCATCAATTTTCAAACTGCTGAGCAGTTTGATTTTGGCAGGCGATATGTGGCAGTATCCGCCCGGATTTTTATCAAGATAGTTCTGATGATATTCTTCTGCCGGATAATAGTTTTTCAGTGGTCCGACTTCGACTGCAAATACCTTATGACGACCGCGTTCCAGTTCCACGATACGTTCTACGACAGCCTGCACTTGTGTATTGGTATAGTAGATGCCAGTCTGATACTGTGTTCCGGTATCATTACCCTGTTTGTTGAGGACTGTTGGGTCAATAACGCAAAAATATGCCAAGAGCAGATGGTCAAGACTTACCTTTGCCGGATCGTATTCAACACGCACGGTTTCGCGAAAACCGGTTTTCCCGCCCAAGATTGTCTGATACTTGGCATCTGCTTTGCCTGTGCCGTTGGCATAACCGCTTTGGGCATCGATTACGCCAGGTATGGATTGCATCAGTTTTTCCAACCCCCAGAAGCAGCCTCCTGCAAGATAGATAACGTTTTCTTTTTCTTGGGAAAAATCCATAATTGTGACCTCCTTGACCTTGGGGATTAGTTGTTGTTTAGCAGATTGTTGTATACGTGTGTTGGCAAAGCAGCTGGTAATTAAAAGCAACATTCCTGCGAGAATAATGACAGATTTTTTTAGCATGACGGCACGCTCCTTCCTGTATCGTGGGGTGAGTGGCTGAGAACTGCTTATATCTTTAAGATAGCAGAAAATAATATTCTATGTCAATGGATAATCATGATTACTCAATGAAAACTATTTGTCCTTTTTGTAAATAAGAATAAGGCGGATATAAATGACAGGAGTGTCAGCATTGAGAAAATTTTATCTATGAGGAAATTAATCAGCAGCGTCTGTTAAATGCAAGAAGATCATAGGTAAATATTGCCAGATACTTAATTTTATAAAGAAAACAGAGCATAAAAAATCTCTGCCAAGGTGCTTGCAAACACCGTAAGCAGAGATTTTGATTTTGGGATATTGGAATAATATGCGGCTTTATTTATTTTTCGTCGTCAAATTTTTCGGGGAAGAAAATGCGCAGTGTTTTTTCATCAGCTGTCTTACCGAAGCTGTTGCCGATGAAGAAGCACAGCAAGGAAAGACCGATGCCAAGCACAATCTGATGCAGATCGAGCACCTTAATTTTGAAGACCATAGCCAGGCAGTAGATGATAACGCCGCCGCCCATGGCTGCAATAGCGCCGTATTTGTTGGCCTTGGGCCAGAAAAGACCAAAAATCAGTACCCAGAAGAAGGCTGTTTCCAGACCGCCGAAGGCAAACATATTAATCTGCCAGATAACGCTTGGCGGTTTTATGGCAATGGCATAAACCAAAAGGCCGAGAATAATTGTCACGCCCAGGCTGTAGAGGCGAATCTGATTATTGCTGAGCTGTTCTTCGCGCTTGCCCTTGATGTTCATGTAAACGTCCTTAACGATAGAGGAGGACGAGGAAAGCAGCAGCGAGGATACGGTGGAAATGGTTGCTGCAATCGGTCCGATGATAATGACGCCGGCCCAGAAGGGAGTGAGGCTTTGCACGATAGCGATAGGCATGATGTTATCAACGCTGTTGCCGTAGGCTGTAATAGGTCCGGTAAGAATACCTTTGCTGATGACACCGATCCAGGTTGCGACAAGCGTCATAGCGCCTATGACAATGGTGCCAATAATCATAGCATTGTGCAACGCCTTGGTATCCTTGTAGCTGATGCCGCGGACAACAGATTGCGGCAGCGACAGCGTACAGATACCGACGAGCAGCCATTGGCTGATATACAGAGAAATCGGCATTTTGCCGCGGGAAAGCGGCTCCAGCATATCGGGGTGCTGCGTGCTGATGTAGCTCATGATTTTGTTGAAGCCGCCGCCTGTGTGCATCATGCCGCCCATGAGGATGCACAGGCCGACGATCATGGCGATGGCGCAGCAGGCGTCGGTAACGGCAACGCCCTTAAAGCCGCCGATAGTGGTGTAGATGACAACAATTAGGCCGAACATCGTGAGGCCGGTGAGGTAAGAAAAGCCGGTTACTGCTTCGAAGAGCTTGGCAGCGCCGACGAACTGTGCCACCATAGTGGCGCAGAAGAAGGCGACAATAACAACGGCGGCCATGTTCGCCAGAAAGTCTGAATGATAGCGGGCACGCAGTACGTCAATGACGGTTACGGCGTCAATTTCGCGCGCGATGAGGGCAATTTTTTTGCCGAACACGCCCAAGACGAGGAAGATAACGACTACCTGTACGATGGCCATGTACAGCCAGCCGTAGCCGATAACCCAGGCTACGCCCGGACCGCCGACGAAGGTGCTTACGCTGCTGTAGGTGGCAGCGGTGGTCATAGCCAGCACAAAGCCGCCGAGAGTACGGCCGCCGATGAAGTAATCCTTGGCGAAATCCTTTTGCCTGTTTTCTTTTGACGTGCGCTGGATATAGGCGCTGATGCTCAACAGAATCAGCAGGAAGGCCAGTGCGGGTAAAATGTTTACAATACTACTCATGCTGTTTATCCTCCGTGCTGTCATCCAAATCAAAGTTGACAAATACCTTCTTAGTCAGGAAAACGGTAACAGCGATGGCAAAGAGCCAGGTGCCGACACAGCCGCCCCAAACCCAAAGAGGTGTATGCCAAAAGGTAATATCGCTGTCTGCGAGTCCAAAGCCTGTCAGGCACCAGAAGATGATGACGGCGATGGTGGCGATAACGGTAGCCAGAGCTTCACGGTTAGCCTGGCGGAATTTATCACTGCGCTTCATATAAACTGCTCCTTTCGTACAGACAATGCTGTCTGCTTACGTTAATAAATTTATTTTACCACAAAATATGCAGAAATACTTGCAAAATATGCTTAAGAGCATCATAAAATATCAGACGCCTGGTGTAATTTGACGGCTGTCTGTGTTATAATGTATCTTGGTGATTAATTTGAAGAAAACAATGTATAATTTAGCTACAATGTGGCTGACGCTGAGCGTCATTTTTTTCCTTTGTGAATATGTAACCGGTATGCTGCAGGTTGTTACCCTGGGCGGTCTGGTGGCAGGTTCCTTTATCGAAGGCGCTTTTATGTGCCTGGGCCTGAAGCTGATGCATGTTATTGTCGACAAGCAGTTTTTGCTGACAAGGCTGCAGGAGCTTGCGCAGCGCAGAAATGATTGCATAAAGGCTATGCTGGTGATGGCTGCCTTTTCCATGGAGGGTGCCGTAACCGTTTGCCGCATGCTGCCGGGTTATGACCTTAACTTTGGCATTATGCACGGTATTTTTCTTTTGCTGCTTTATCCGGCAGCCGCTATTGTGTTGGATAAATTGATGTTAAAGGAGCAGGTTGAGCATGGAAATTAAGTTGATTGCCAGCGATATGGATGATACACTTTTAAATAAGGACTGCCAAATTTCTCCGCGTAATGAGGCAGCTATCAGAAAGGCACTGGACGCAGGCAAGATTTTTTTGATTGCCACGGGCAGAATGTACGTTTCCGTGCGTCCCTATGCGCAAAAGCTGGGCCTTGATGTGCCGCTGGTTACCTATAACGGCGCTCTCGTTAAGGGCAGCCTGAGCGGTAAGGTTTATTACGAGCACAAGATGAAGCTGCCTACAGCCAACGAGGTACTGGCGTACTGCCGCGAGAAGGGCTATTACCTGCAGCTTTATGTGGGTGACAGTATTTTGATTAAGCAGGAGAATGACTGTTCCCGCATGTATACCAAAATCAGCGGTATTCAGACGACTGCTATCGGTGATGCACTGTATCATACGGATGAAGAACCGTACAAGATTCTGGTAATGACCAAGAGCGAGGAATTTGCCGATGTATGGCAGCAGTTCAAAGAGGATTTTGCCGGCAAGCTGGATGTTACCAGCTCCAAAGACAATTTCCTGGAGCTGATGGAGCCCGGTGTCAACAAATGGGAGGCGGTTAAGAGCGTAGCTGCAAGCTACGGCGTACAACCGCAGGAAATTATGTGCATCGGTGATTCCAATAACGATGTGAAGATGATTGCCAATGCCGGTATCGGCGTTGCTGTTGCCAATGCTAAGGACAGCGTGAAGCAGAATGCAAAAATCATTACGGCATCCAATAATGATGACGGTGTTGCTTTGGTAATCGAAAGCATTTTGACGCCACAGGCAGCGGAATAAAATGAGGGAGCGTGTTTAGTGCGCTCCCTTTTAATAATGTAGAGATAAGGTTGGTGACAGTAATGGCAGAGGAAAAATCTTTATTGGAATATGTGCGCAGGCAGGCGGAGCTAAATCAGCAGGATGATAAAAAGCAGCAGGCTCTGCAGGAAGCTCATGCACACGCTCACAACCATCCTAATAAGAAGAAAGTTGTCAACCGCCTGGCACGCATTGAAGGCCATGTGCGTTCTATCAAGACTATGGTAGATAACGACAGGGATTGCTCTGAGGTGCTGATTCAGATAGCTGCGGTGCGCAAGGCGCTGGATAATACGGCCAAGGTTATTTTGAAGGAGCATCTGGAGCATTGCATTCTGCACGCTATCGAAAAGGGTGAGGGCAGCAAAAGTCTGGAGGATTTTGAAGTGGCTATTGACCAATATCTGCGCTAAAAAAAGACTGCACGTTAAGAACGTGCAGTCATGTTTGAGATTAGACCAAAGCTACTCTTTGCTGCAGCTTGGGAACGAAGAACAGTAAAAAGCTGCTGCGGGCAATATAGAAGATGAGGAAGGCCAGCCACAGGCCGATGTTGCCGTAAAGCGGGATAAGCGTAAAGTAGGCGGTAAGGTAACAGCCTGCGGTCAGCAGCATGGAGATGCAGATAGGCCTGGTGTAGAGCGCACCATTGAAGACGCCGTAGTAGACGATGCCAAGCGCGCTGATAAGCGGGAAGAAGGCTATGAACAAATCGTACTGTTGCGCTGTGGCAATGACGCTGTGCAGATTGGTGAAGCAGGCAAGAATGGCGTGACGACAGCAATAATAGCCGACAGTCTGCAGCAGGCCGAAGCCGATGGCCCAGATGAAGCTGATGCGCAGCGTATCATTGAGCATGGAGCGGTCATGCTCGCCGAAGGCAATGCCGGAATAGATGGCACCTGCCTGCGAAAGGCCGGTCAGAATATCACCCATGATGAATTGGATCTGGAAAAGAATAGAATTAGCGGCCAAAAGCTCGCCGCCGAAGGCTGAGCTTTGATGCATAAAGCTGTTGACCATGATAATCATGCAGAACATACGCACGGTGAGATGCGAACCGCATTGCAGCATCTGGCGGCAAGTGGGACCGGAAAAGATTTTTCGCAGCGGAACTGCTGTCAGCGGCAGGGGCTTATGCTTGGCATAAAAGTACAGAATAGCTAAAAAGCCGGTAATATTGGCGATGCAGGTGGCAGCAGCAACGCCGGTTACCTCATAATGCAATACAATGACAAAAAGCACGTCCAGCAGCAGGTTGATGATGTTGCTGGCAAGTGCGGTGAGTACAGCGATACGTACATGCAGCGTGCCGGCGAACCATCCCTGTGCAGTCTGGAAAACGAGCGTCAGCGGCATAATCCAAATGAGCATGCGATAATATTGCTCTAACATAGGCCTGGTTGCTGCGTCGGGATTGAAGAGCAGCAAAGCTGTCCGCCAGATAGGCTCCTGCAAAATGACGAGCAGCAGGCCGATGCCGAAGGCTGCAAGCACTCCGCGGATAAAAGCACCGGCAAGCAGCTTGCGATCATGCTGACCTAAGGCTTGTGCCGCAAAACCGCTGGTAGATATTTTCAGAAAGCCGAAAAGCCAATAGACTGTGCTGAAAATTACTGCGCCTAAAGAAACGGCGTTAATGTATGTATAATTCCCCAAATGCCCGACTACTGCAGTGTCGACAGCACCCATAAGCGAGGCCGCCATTGTAGAAAATGTAAAGGGAAGACTTGTTTTTATAAACTCCATATGAGATAATTTCATTGCTGCACCACATTCCTATTAAATTTCTTGCAAAACTATAATAACCCCCTATAGGGGATAATGTCAATAGGAATAGTTATCATTAATTTAGCTTTTTCCTGAAAAATTTACATAAAAGCTGTGTTTTTGTTCAAAAGAAGGGATATCTATGTCTATTCTGCCGATTTTCATACCGCATGCAGGCTGTCCGCATCAATGCGTTTTTTGTAACCAAAAGACAATTAGCGGACAGAAGCTGGCTGCTGTCGCAGGTGCCAAGGAGCAGCTTGCGCGTTGGCGCAGCTGGCTGCGTCCGAGCGTGGTCAACGAGGCGGCGTTTTACGGCGGCAGTTTTACCGGGCTGCCCCTGGAGCTGCAGGAGGAGCTTTTGGCGCTGACGGACGCATTGCTGGCCGAAGGCTTTATCGGTAGCGTGCGCCTTTCCACACGCCCGGACTATATAGATGAAGAACGCTTGCAGCTTTTGCAGTGTCATGGGGTGCGCTTGGTGGAGCTGGGCGTGCAGTCGCTTGATGACAGGGTGCTGGCGGCAGCGGAGCGCGGACACACGGCGGCGCAGGTGGCGCCGGCGGTGGCGCTTTTAAAACGCTTCGGCTTTCAAGTCGGCCTGCAGCTGATGGTGGGCATGCCCGAGCAAAGCTTTGACAGCGTGCAGGAAACAGTACGCAAAGCGATAGCAATGCAGCCTGACGTGGCACGCATCTATCCTTTATTAGTAATCAAGGGTACGCCGCTGGCTGCGGACTACGCGGCGGGGCGTTTTGTACCGCTGACGCAGGAGGAGGCCGTGACGCAGGCAGCCTGGGTTTACCGCGAACTGACGGAAGCAGGCGTGAATGTTATCCGCATCGGCCTGCAGCCTGACGATGAGCTGTGCACGCCGGGGAATATCCTTGCAGGACCGTTTCACCCGGCGATGGGTGAGCTGGTAAAAAGCAGAGTGCTGCGCACCGAAGTGACGTCAAAATTAGAAAAGTTGGCTGACTGCGGCGCTATTACTATATATTGCCCTGCACGCCTGGAATCGAAGCTGCGTGGGCAAAAAAGCTGTAACCTGCGCTATTGGGAGGAATACTTCCCGGGTCTTGCGCTGCAGATAATTCAAGATAAGGCAGATGAGATAAGAGTATGTCCACATGTAAATCCTTCGCACCGATAGCGGACGAGCAAAGCAGAATATTGATTCTCGGCTCTATGCCGGGGATAAAATCATTGGAGCAGCAGGAATATTACGCGCATCCGCAAAACCGCTTCTGGCGATTGCTGGCACTGCTTTTAAATGAGGATGTGCCGCAAAATTACGCGGTTAAGCAGGCTTTGCTGCATAAGCATCACTTGGCGCTGTGGGATACGCTGGGCTATTGCGAGCGTGACGGCAGCTTGGACAGCAACATCAAAAACGAAGCGCCGAATGCTGTTATCGAGCTTGTAAGCGAGCTGCCGCATTTGCAGGCGGTAGTGTGCAACGGAGGCAAGGCGGCTGCAGCCTTTAAAAAATATTTTGCCAAAAAACTGCCTGAGCGGGTGCAGGTTTTCTATTTGCCGTCCACAAGTCCTGCCAACGCGCGCCTGCGTCTTGAAGGTTTGGCTGAGCGCTGGCGGGTTATTTTGCAATTTTTAACATAAGAGAAGTTCTTCATGGTGTAAAAAAACAGCATTTTATGATACAATAAAAAGATATAATAACTGACTTAGAGAAAATGGGTGATTTCTAGTGCGTTTAAAGTCCTTTTCAACCTATGGCTTTAAATCCTTTGCTGATAAAACTGAATTGACCTTTGACAAGGGAATTACTGCTGTTGTCGGACCGAACGGTTCGGGCAAGAGCAATATTTCGGATGCCATCCGTTGGGTGTTGGGCGAGCAGAGCGCCAAGTATCTGCGTGGCAGCAAAATGGAGGATGTTATCTTCTCCGGCAGCGGCAAGCGCAGAGCGTTGGGCGTAGCAGAGGTCACCGTTGATTTTGATAACAGCGACAGAACACTGCCGCTCGATTTTGAGCAGGTAAGCCTGACGCGCCGCATTTTCCGCAGCGGCGAAAGCGAATATGCGATTAATAAGAAAAGCTGCCGCCTGAAGGATATAATCGACCTGATGGCGGATACCGGTCTTGGTAAGGGCTCCATGTCCATTATCGGCCAGAATAAAATTGATGAGGTTTTAAACAGCCGTCCCGAGGACAGACGCAGTCTGTTTGAAGAAGCGGCAGGTATTGCCAAGTACCGTCTGCGCAAAAAGGATGCGGTGCGCAAGCTGGATGATACGGCCAATAACCTTACGCGTATCAACGATATCCGCAGTGAGGTGGATGCGCAGGTAGAGCCTTTGGCGCAGGCAGCAGCCAAAACGCAGCAGTTCAACGAGCTGAGCGAGGCGTTGCGCCGTTGCCGTTTATCCGTGCTTTTGCGTCGTTTGGATGCGCTGGAGGAAACAGGCAATGAGCTGCAGGCGAAAAAAGAAGCGGCGGCAAGTGCTTATTCCGAGCAGGCAGCGAAGGTCGGCAGCATGCAGGCCGAGGCCGTACAGGTACAGCAGGAGCTGGATAAGCTGGCCGAGGCTTATAATAAATTACAGGATGATATCAAAAACCGCGAAACTGCTTTGGAAAAGCTGCGCGGTGACCAAAAGGTTTTGGATGAACGTGTCAGCCAGAACGAAAAGGCCAGCGAACGCTTAGTGCAGCGCAATGAGCGTTTGGAGCAGCAGGTGCGCGAGCAGGAAGCGAGAATGCAGGAGCTGGCAACAGAGTTTGATGCTGTCGAAAAAAGACATGCTGTGGCCGATGGCGCTGTGAAGCAGCTGCAGGCGCAGCGTGACGAGCAGAGCGCTAAGCTGGAAGAGGCGAAGCGCAATGATGAGCAGGCGCAGTCACAGTTCTTCAGCGGCATGCAGGAGCTGATTAAGCTACGCAACGAGCTGCATAATCTGGAACAGGAGCAGGAGCAGCGCGCACGTCGCCGCGAGGCTTTGAAGAAAAGTATAGAAGAAGCCGAGGCGGCGGACCGTCAGGCACAGGAGCAGTACAACAGCCTGCTGGAGCAGCAGTCGCAGTGCGCTCACGGTATGGAGCTGGTGCGCAAAAAGGGCGAGGAGCTGCGCAGTGCCTATGATGCAGGTCAAAAGGAGCTGCAGGCTGTACGCAGCAGTCAGCAGCAGTGCCAGCGTCAGCTGACGGCGGCCGAAACACGCGAGCAGAGCTTAAAGCGTCTGCAGCAGAGCTACGAGGGTTTCAGTTATGGCATCAAAGCGGTGCTGAAGGCGCAGGAGCCTTGGCGTGAGCAGGTTGTAGGCGTGGCAGCGGAGCTGTTGCAGGTAGAAGATAAATATGTCGCTGCTATCGAAACAGCGTTGGGCGAGGGTGCGCAGAACCTGGTGATGCGCTCTGCCAATGCGGCGAAGGAAGCAATTGCTTATTTGAAGCGTTCCAATAGCGGACGCGCAACCTTCCTGCCGCTGGATACCGTACAGCGTCGCGGCCCGAACCGCGAGGAGGAAGCACTGGCGAAGCTGCCGGGAATTCTTGGCTATGCGGTTGATTTAATCGGCTTCAAGCCCGAGGCGGAAAACGCTGTCCGCTTTTTGTTGGGCAGAGTGCTGATTGCCGAAAACATTGATGCTGCCTTGGCTGCAGCAAAGGCCGGACGCTACCGTCTGCGCGTAGTTACGCTTGACGGCGATGTGGTAAACGCCGGCGGCAGTATGAGCGGCGGCAGTAAAAAGCATAAGGAAGGCTATTTGAGCCGTAATGTAGAAATTGCTCAGGCGGCAGCACAGGTGAAGCAGCTGCATGCCGAGATGCTCAGCTGGCAGGAAAAGCTGGAGGAGCTGGAAGAAACCGAAGGCAAGCAAAAGGAGCAGCTGCAGCAATTGGCAGCAGAGCTGCGTCAGCAGCAGCTTAAGGCCGACAGGCTCAAGCTCAATCTGGAGCAGGTACAGCAACAGAAAACGCGCGATAATGAGCGCCTGCTGCTGCTTTTGGATGATCGCAGCAATATCACTGCGGCCTATATGGCAAACCGTGATAAGGTTAAGGAGCTGCGCGCGGCAGTTGCCGAGCGCGAAGGACAGGATACCGAGGCCAAGGAGCTGTTGGATAACCTGAAGAAGGAAATCGCCAAATACGGCAGTGCGGTTACTGCATTGGATAACCAGCTGCAGGATGCCAAAATTACGCTGCAGACCTCTGCCGTACGCACGCAGGATATCAGCAAGGCTATGCACAGCCTTGACCAGGATACACTGCGGCTGCAGGAGGAAATTGCTGCCAACCAAAAAGAGCAGGAGCGCAGACAGCAGGAAATTGCCGACTGTGGTGTGCAAAAGCAACGCCTGCAGCAGCAAAGCGATGAGCTGTTGGCACAACTGCAGCAGATTCTGGGCGGTAAGGATGACTTTGCTCAGAAGCGCGGCAGCCTGCTTGATAAACAGCAGGATATTGAAAAAGAGATTGCCGGACTGCGCAAGCAGGTGAATGACAGTGAAGCACAGCTGAAGCAGACAGAGCTGGACTTGGCACGGCACGAAAGCAACTGCGGCCATATTCGTGAGCAGCTGCAGCAGGATTATCAGCTGGATGAGGCGGCGGCGCGCGGTCAGGATTTTGCCGAGCTGCAGGCCATGGATCTGGCGGCGCTGCAAAAACAGGAAAGCTGTCTGACACTGCAGATTGCAGACCTGGGACCGATTAATGCGGCGGCGATTGAAGAATATAACGCAGTGAAGGAGCGCAGCGAATTCCTGTGTAAGCAATATAATGATTTGTGTATAGCAAAGGAAAATCTGGAGGCTGTTATCGCAGAAATCAACAGCGGTATGACCAAACGCTTCAAGGAGGCCTTTGCCAAAATCAACGAATACTTTGCGCAATGCTATGTCAAGATATTTGGCGGCGGTACGGCGGTGCTGCGTCTCACAGAGCCGGATAATCTGCTGGATTCCGGTATTGATATCGATGTCCAACCACCCGGCAAAAAGCTGCAGAGCCTGTATCTGATGAGCGGCGGCGAAAGAGCGCTGACGGTTATCGCACTGCTCTTTGCTCTTTTGAGCTATCAGCCTTCGCCGTTCTGCATTCTGGACGAAATTGACGCGCCTTTGGATGATGCCAACATTCAGCGTTTTGCCGATTTCCTGCGGGATTATGCAGGAAACACGCAGTTTATCGTGATTACACACCGCAAGGGAACGATGGAATGCGCTGATATCATGTATGGCGTAACTATGGAAGAATCCGGTGTTTCTAAACTATTATCCGTAAAAATAAATGCAAAGGAGAATGAATAATGGGATTTTTTGAGCGTTTAAAGGAAGGCCTTTCTAAAACAAGACGCAATTTTACTGACCGCATTCAGGAGCTTGTAGGCCTGTCTGCTGCGATTGACGATGATTTTCTCGATGAGCTGGAAATGATTCTGCTGTCTGCGGACGTAGGCGTAAAAACTACCGAAAAGCTGATCGACGCAGTGCGCAAAGCAGCGAAGAAGAAAGAAATCAGCGGTACCGAGGATGTTATACCTTTCTTGAAAAAATATATGGCAGAAATGCTGGCAGACAGCGGCCAACGTACACGTATCGGTGCCAAGCCGACGGTTATTCTTGTTGTTGGCGTTAACGGTGTAGGCAAGACTACTACTATCGGCAAGCTGGCAAATTACTTCACTTTGTTCAAATACAAGGTTGTTCTGGCAGCAGGCGATACCTTCCGCGCTGCGGCAGGCGAGCAGCTGCAAATTTGGGGCGAGCGTGCGCATTGCGACGTTATCCGCCATGCAGAAGGTGCTGATCCGGCGGCAGTTGTCTTTGACGCTATGAAGGCAGCGATTGCGCGTAAGGCAGATATCCTCTTTATTGATACTGCAGGACGCTTGCATAACAAGGCTAACCTGATGAACGAGCTGGAAAAAATTCACCGCATTATTAAGCGCGAAATTCCTGAAGCTCCGCACGAAACCTTCCTGGTTCTGGATGCTACTACTGGTCAGAACGCAATCAATCAGGCTAAGGTGTTTATGGAAACCGCCAAGGTTACCGGCGTTGTACTCACAAAGCTGGACGGCACTGCTAAGGGCGGTGTGGTTGTGGCAATTAAGGAAGAGCTGGGACTGCCAGTTAAATGGATTGGCGTAGGCGAAGGCATTATGGACTTCCGCCCCTTTGAGCCGGATAAGTTTGTTGAAGCACTTTTTGACAGCGGTAAATAAGATGCTCTTGCAGCTGACAGGCGTTGAGTCCTGTTGTTTATATGAAGATGTTTGAAAATCTCCCGACAGCTGTGTTTGGCAGCGTTCGGGAAATTTTTTGTGCGGGCAGAAAAAAAGCCGTGTGCGGAAGCACACGGCGGTGGTAGTAGGGGCTAGGATCATTCTTGCTTCTCTACATGCATATCATGCTTTAGCTTTTCTATATCATCAATAGACAAACCGGAAAGTTCAACGATTTCTTGCGGAGAATAGGAACCTTTAGCCAGCATGAGTTTAGCTACTCTGAGTTTTTCTTCGGCTATACCTTCGGATTTTCCTTCAGTTCTACCTTTAGCCTCACTTTCGGCAAGAGATTCTTCGCGAATATCCTTCATACGCATTTCATAAGTCATATAGGAATCCCTCACGTTCTTATCAAGCTTGTTCAGCCTTAATTTTTTCAACCTGCTCAACAGAAAGCGAAGTACCTTTAGCGACATCTTGTACTGACAAACCCATCCTTAAAAGACGCTTAGCAGTAGCAAGTTTTTCTTCGGCTATACCTTCAGCTTTACCTTCAACTCTACCTTTAGCTTCACCTTCGGCAAGAGTATCCTTTATACGCATTTCGTAAGTCATATAGGAATCCCTCACTTTCTTATCATTCTTGATTTCCGTAATCGTATCGGCAACCTCACGGGTGAAGTTGCTGGTAACTGTATTGTTGTTGATGTAGTCAAACAGGCTTTGAATATCCGGCGATACATCGCCCTTAGTGCCTAATGTGTTAAGAAACATAATAGCAGCTTCATCTGCTAATTCAATCTCCATGTTTTCCATGCAACGTCTTTTAAAAGTATAAATACGCTGGGAATCCTCAAAGAAGTCAAACAGGCAGAAGAAGATGATATAAGTGGGAGAAAGCTCGTCATAATCTTGTCCCTTTTGCAGCATATCTGTATCCAACATGGCCTGGTAGTAGCGAGTGCGCTTGGGAAGTTGAAATTTACCAGTACGGCTGACAGGATTTTTGACCTGCATTTCGAGATTATAGTGCGTATTGGTGTCATCAGCAATTCTGACGTCCAGGCGAATACCATGGCTGTCGGGATAAACATCAAGTGTCTGTTCTGCTTCAAGATAGGTGATATCTGCAATTTTGGTGTGTAAAAGCTCCTCCAGAATATGCTTGCAGATGCGCTTTCTGAGCATAACGTGCTTGAACAGAAAATCGTTGGAAAGAGTGAGTTTGTCAAGATTAGATACTTGCTTTTTCATATGTTTCCTCCTTTGATTATAGCATAAAGTTAGGCAAAAATATATAAGATGGCAGATGTAAAAAAAGCGCCTGCCGAAAGCTCGACAGGCGCCACTGGTCCGCACGACCAGGCAAGAGCTCCGCAAAATTGCGGTGGCTCATGCAACTAAGGTAATTATAACATAGAAAAAGAATAAAAACAATAGTTCGTAAAGCAAACATTTTTTGCAGATAAAAGCGCTCCCAGTTTTTGCAAAAAAGGCAACTACTAAGAATATCTTCTGCTTTTTTCTGTTTAATCGAATTACGATTCATGATATACTTATTATGATTTGCAATTTTGCTAGTGCTATAATTAAAGGTGAAGAAAACTTCAAAGCGTAACAAAATATTGTGATGCATGTGCGTTGAATAAATAATTATTAAGGAGAAGAACTTATGGTTATAAAATATGCAACTAAGGAAGATATTGCCGCGATTGCCGCAGTGGAGGCAGAATGCTTTCCGCCGGCGGAGGCAGCAACGGAAAAGGAGTTTGTTGACAGAGTGAAATATTACGGCAATCATTTCTGGCTTATGTATGAGGCTGAAAAGCTGATAGCCTTCGTGGACGGCTTTGTGACGGATGAGCCTGATTTGACGGATGAAATGTACGAGAAGGCAACGCTGCACGATGAAAACGGCGCGTGGCAGATGATTTTCGGTGTCAATACCATTCCTGCTTATCGCAAGCATGGCTATGCCGGGGAGCTGATTCACCGTGCGATTGAGGATGCCAGAAAACAGGGGAGAAAGGGCCTAGTGCTGACCTGCAAGGATAGGCTCGTTCATTATTATGCAAAATTCGGCTTTGCCGATGAGGGAGTGTCCGATAAATCTACGCATGGAAATGCTGTCTGGCATCAGATGAGGCTTACATTTTAATTAGGGAGCTTACAGGAATACTATAAGTTGCAATGTACATCATGGCAAAATGATTGCCTTATATCTGATGAATAAAAGGTGTACGTCAAATAAATAAGCAGCTGCGCAAGCCAAAAGCCTGCGCATTTTTTTGCCTGCGGACTGCAAAGCGTTGCCAATGGCTTAGTAGGCAACGTGTCGACGGACAAAATTTGTCAGAAATGTGAAGAAAATAGTTTACGCTTTTTTGTATATGTGTTACAATATTTATGTTATAGAATTATGCGACTTTTTTGGATGTGATTGATATAATGCAAAAGGAATTGATTATGCGCTGTCTGCCTACAGCGTTCTGCCATGCTTCAACAGTATTGGCGCTGCCCGACGGCAGCCTGCTGTGCTGTTGGTTCGGCGGTACGCACGAGGGAGAAAGCGACGTGGGTATCTACATCAGCAGACGCACGGATGCAGGCTGGAGTGAGCCAAAGCTGCTGGTGAACGGGGCGGCGGCAAACTGGAATCCGGTGCTTTTTGCGGGCGCGGACGGAAGATTGCTGCTGTTTTACAAGCAGGGCCAGCAGATTGCCGATTGGCAGACGTGGCTGCTGCAGTCTACGGATAACGGCGAAACCTGGAGCGGACCGCAGGAGCTGGTGCCCGGTGATGTGAGCGGAGGACGCGGACCTGTACGCAATAAGCCGTTGCGCTTGGCGAGCGGACGCATTCTTGCCGGTGCGTCTACCGAACATGGTATATGGAAGGCCTTTGCAGATATCAGCGATGACGATGGCGCGAGCTGGCATAAATCCTCTGCAGTGCAGATTGAGGGACTGCAATATCAGACAGGCGAAAAGACTGCCGACAGTAATATTGCCGTAAGCCAGCAGTCTTTTTACGGACGCGGCGTAATCCAGCCGAGCCTGTGGCAGAGTGCGGACGGCAGCGTGCATATGCTGCTGCGCAGCAGCGAGGGCTTTGTCTATCGCAGCGATTCTGCGGATGACGGCGAAACCTGGTGCAGTGCCTACGCTTTGAGTCTGCCGAACAATAACAGCGGTTTTGACTTGGTGCGGACTGCCGGCGGTGTACTCTACTTGGTGTGCAATCCGGTGGCTGCCAACTGGGGTCAGCGTTCTCCCTTAAGTCTGTTCAAATCCACAGATGAGGGTGCGAGCTGGCAAAAGCTGTTTGACCTGGAAACAGAGCCTGCGGAATTTTCCTATCCGGCGATTATTGCTGACGGCGAGGACCTTATGCTCACCTATACTTATAAGCGTTGCAATATTGCTTGTGTAAGATTGAGCGCGGATGAACTTGTTACCCTTTAAATTTAAAATATAAGGAGATGTAAGACAATGAAGAAAATTTTAGTTGTGCTGATGGCTATGCTGACCATGGCTGTTATGCTTACCGGATGCGGCGGCGACAGCAAAAAAGCAGCTTATCCTGCAGACGGAGATATTTCCGTAATTATTCCTAAGGCTCCGGGCGGTGGTACCGATATCTCTGCCAGAGGTCTGATCCAGTTCATGGAAAAAGAGCTGAAGGGCAGCAAATTTGTTCCCGTAAACAAACCCGATGGCGGCGGTGTAACCGGCATGGTAGAGCTGGCTAATGCTAAACCCGACGGTCATACTCTGGGTATGGTTACCGTTGAGCTGGCTATGTTCCCGCATCAGGGCAAATGCAAAAACACCTATAAGGATTATGCAGCTATCTGCGCTCCGATTGCAGCTCCGGCAGCTTTGATTGTGCCGAAGGATGCTCCTTATAATAATGTAGATGAATTCGTAGCCTTCGCTAAGGCAAACCCCGGCAAGGTGAAAATGGGTAACTCCGGTATCGGCGCTATCTGGCATATTGCCGCACTTTCCTTTGAAGAAGAATTCGGCGTACAATTCAAGCACGTACCGTATCCGAAAGGATCCGCTGATATTGCTGCAGCTTTGGCAGGCAAGCACATCGATGCAACCCTGGCTGACCCGTCTGTGTTCAAGAGCCAGGTAGACGCAGGCAACCTGAAGATTCTTGCTGTTATGGCTGATACCCGCAGCGTAATCTATCCTGATGTTCCGACCTTCAAAGAGCTGGGGCACAACATGACCGTTCGCGCTTGGGCAGCACTGGTTGCTCCTAAGGATACTCCGAAAGAAAAGCTGGAAGCTCTGCGCGCTGCTGCTAAAAAGGTTTGCGAATCCAAGGAATTCAAGGATTATTTCATGAAACAGGGTATCGACCCTACCTGCATTATCGGTGCCGATGCTGATAAGATGATGGCTGAAGACCATGCAATGTATGAAAAATTCCTGAAGAAAGCAAAATAAAATCGCTGTAAGGCGTAAATGAAAATGCCGACGCTGTAACCCGGAAGGGTTGCGGACGTCGGCGTTTTTTCGTTCTTATTTCACCTGTAATTCTCTTGACCATACTATTACTATATAGCTTATAATAACAATAAAAATCAAAGGAGGCTGATTATGTCGGAGCATTTATGCAACCTATCAACAGGGGATAAGGTTTACTTTTATGATAAAAGCATCGTCATCTATTTTCAGGGAGCACGCAAGGTATTAAGCACCTCGCTTTATAACGGCGGTTACCATGATGATTACGTTGCTGTATATAATTATGATGCCAAGCAGGGAGCAGGTATGCCCTGCGAAATGCTGGCTGATACCTATGTGGAGCACATGCGCCTTGTATCCAAGCGCTTGGCGCTGGACCCGGACAAGGTGAGCGGCATGGGTACGGCGGCAAGCATGGAAAACGCTGTGGTAGAGACATTGAGCTTTAAGGAGCTGACCGTAACTGCCATCGTAACCGGCGGCATCGAAACTAACGGCGGCCGTGCGGGTGACCCCGCGGATTATTATAAGCCTATGCCTAAGCCGAAGTACGGAACAATTAATATTATGCTGCTGTTGGACTGCGATATGCCGGAAGGAGTAATGGCGCGCGCCCTGGTGACCTGCACCGAGGCCAAGACTGCTGCCATTCAGGAGCTGCTGGAGGGCAGCAAATACTCCAACGGTATTGCTACAGGCTCCGGCACGGACCAGACAATTATCATCGCCAACAGTGCGAGCGAGCTGTACATGGAGGGAGCAGGCAAGCACTCCAAGTTAGGCGAGCTTATCGGCAAGACCGTGAAGAACGCAGTTAAAAAAGCGCTGGCCAAGCAATCCGGCCTCACTCCCGCAAAGCAGCATGACGTGTTCCGCCGCCTCAAACGCTTTGACATCAAGACGGGCGATATGTGGCAGGCATACAGCGCGCAGGATGCTGCGGTAGTAAAGCCGGAATATCTGCTGGCAGCCGAAAGGCTGGCCAAGGAAGATATAATGCTGGTATATACTTCGCTCTATGTACACCTGCTAGACCAGCATTTGTGGGAGCTTATCAGCGCTAAAGAAATGCAGCTGGCAGGGCAGAAGCTGCTGCAGGCTATTGCAGAACAATATAATGTTGAAGCTGAGATTATAAATGAAGGCACTTTGCCTGCTATGCTGGCCTCCTGGCAGCAGCAGTTCAACAAAATTATCGCCCAACGCTTGCATCCGACTGCAAAAGAGAGCTAGTTTCAGGTGAGAAAAATATAAATATGTACTTGACCTTATAGCGGCAATATAGTGTATATTATGGTTGTAATCAAAGGAAGCGAGGTGAATAATATGCATCCGAAATTTGAAATTCCGACTGATCCGCACGGCAAGCATCGTTATGAAAGCGCTATGAAGCACGTAGAGGCTGCTAAAAAGGCAGGTAAATCCAGCGACGAAATCCATGCTATCTTCAAAAAGGTAATGGAGTTCAACCCGATGGACATTGAGTCCATTCCGCAGGATGAAGCACATGCTAAGTATCGCACTGCCATGGTGCATATGAAAAAAGCACTGGAAAGCGGTAAGAGCGCAGACGAAGCGCATGAGGTTTTCCGCAAAATCATGAATGGCGAGACCAGCGGTCATTGCCACCACAGCAAATAAGGCTGAAAACAAAAGCATCGTAGGCTATTGAGGTAGCTTACGATGCTTTTTTTGTATACAAAAAAGGCGCCTGCCGAAAGCTCGACAGGCGCCACTGGTCCGTATGACCAGGCATAAGCTCCGCAAAATTGCGGCTACTCATGCAACTAAGATAATTATAGCATAGGCAAAGGATAAAAACAATAGTTCGATAAAAAGAAAATGATATTGCGTAAAATAATTTATAAAAATTTTATAAAAGCAAGTCAAGATAGACAGATATTGTCCAATTTATATGGTAAGATTATATTAAAGCAGAAGTCAAAAAGCTTCGGCAACGCGAGAAGTTCGCAGAATGGCTTTTGTTTTACCCTGATATCTGTAATGCCGGGTATGATGGTATTCAAGATATCCTAATTATTGAAGGGAAGGTGTTTGAAAATGAGAACAACAGGAAAATTTGCGGCAGCAATCCTCAGCGCAATTATGATGGCTAATGGTTTGAGCCTGCCGATGGCTTATGCTGCGCCGTCAAGCCGGTATGTAAGTGTGGATGAAAAGTACGACCCGTTTGCAGAAGAAGAAATGCCTGCTAAAGAGGCAGATCCTTCGAAGCTGACCTTTAAGGAAAGACTTGCGCTGCAGAAAAAAGAGGAGCAGGCCGCTGCTCAAAAGGTGACAATTGCCAATGTTATGCCGGGACATATTTATATCCCTAAAAAAACTATGCTTAACGTTGAGCTTATCGAGCCTGCAAACTCTAAAACTCATAAGAAAAATCAACAGGTGGAGTTCAAGACTACAGAAAACCTGATAATCAACGGTGTTGTAGTTATTCCTAAAGGTACTATCGGCATGGGTTATGTATATGAAGTGCAGAAGGCAGGCGGCTTCGGCAGAAAGGGTGTACTGCGTATTGCAGGCAAGGAAATCAAGACGCTGAACAATGTCAGCGTTCCGTTGAGAAAGGGCCTCGAAGGCAAGGGCAAAACCGATGGCGGTGCTGTGGCTGTTGCTGCTGCGGTTAGCCTGGTGGGCGGTCTTTTTATGAAGGGCAGCAATATCAACTATCCGGCCGGTACTGATTTTCAGGTAGAGGTTAGGGATAATGTGGATTTGGGCGTAACTCCGGAGGAGCTGAAGGATGCTATGAATCCCGATATTCCGCATGGTCAGGAAATCGTTATTGAAGTTAAATAAGGTATCTGTGCGAATTAAGGTTTTCGTGCTTTGGCGAATCTGCGCAGGCTGTGTGCTTGCGCAGATTTTTTGTTTATAAAAAAGCCGTGCGTGGGATCGCATGACGGGGGAAGTAGGGGGGATAATCAAGCTAATTCAGCCTTAATCTTTTAAACCTGCTCAACAGAAAGCGAAGTACCTTTAGCGACATCTTGCACAGATAAGCCAATGCTTAAAAGACGTTTGGCGGTAGCAAGTTTTTCTTCGGCTTCACCTTTAGCAAAACCAATAGCTTCGCCTTCAGCAAGAGATTCTTCACGAATATCCTTCATACGCATTTCGTAAGTCATAGATGAACGCAATGAATTCGGTCATTGGGAAATAGATACTGTTATAGGAAGTAAAA